>Ga0207975_100012_pt1 | contig 249891 bp, 238 predicted proteins | sample LakWasMe91_HOW11_2_FD_183913 | JGI IMG/M metagenome (GOLD analysis project Ga0207975, IMG submission 183913) | Freshwater sediment methanotrophic microbial communities from Lake Washington under simulated oxygen tension - Sediment Metagenome... | ecosystem: Environmental > Aquatic > Freshwater...
GTGAGCTGCGAATGTGTGAACGCGAGATGGTTATGTGCTTATTAGAAAAATACGATCTGATAAACAGATCGAGAGGCATCAAGGATTATGTGGCGTGAAAAGAGGAAGTTTTTATGTGTTCACTACAACTTTGTTTCTTCAGGAAGAATTGCAGGTAGTTCCGATAAATTTATTCTTTTCGAAAAATCTGGTGATGTGTTTAAAATTCCGAAAGATTTACAGGGAAAAAATCTGGAAGTTAAAGTTGTCGATAGAACAAAAGAGTATGGTGCAAGTTTAATGAAAGTAGAGAAGCGACGAAAGGTTGGATGTGGGCAACAGATAATCCTCGTGGACGCTAGGCAGTCAGATTACCGAAAAACATGTTATGAAGAAGGTGATTATGTTGAAACTTTTGGGAAAGGCTTAAAAACTCTTGCAATAAGTGAAAATAGTCAGATCCCTGAGGGTTATATCGGCTTTCCAGAAGGCAATGCTAGTACCTCATTCATCTGCGATAATTCTATTATTGAACAACCAATTTTAGGAGGCATCACAAATAGTAAAATTTCAAATTCAATGATATTTAAAAATGATAAATTTCCCAATATGGGCTATATTGAAGATTCCGTTATAGATTTTTCAGAAATTGGATCAAACAACTCGGATACAAATTATGGTTGGACAATTTACAACTCGCAAGTGTTCAACTCTACTGTCCGGTTTAATTCATTGGTAAGTTATTCTACTGTGAATAATTCTGATATTATTGACAGTGACGTGTATATGTCCGATATAAGCAACTCAATCTTAGACAATGCTTTCTCTTATGATGATTGGAATGATAATGGAATAAGAAGTAAAGTTGAGCAATCAACAATCTCAAATTCCGGGGTTTCTGGAGCTCTTGTAACAAGGTCATTTGTAAATGAAAACTCTGGCATTGATGAGTCTGAGATTTTTGATTCTTCTGTAACAGATTCAGAATTGTTTCAAGTGAAAGCAAGCAACCATTCAACTTTTAGAAACTCTGAGGCTAATGGATTTGTTTTCAATAATTCCCATCTGGTTCTAAGTACATTGAATGTTTCAAGTTTAGATTACTATTTAAAAACTCTTGTTTTTGGTTCTAATTTCACTTGTTCTGAATATAACTCCATTTCTGGTGCTTATAATTCCAGTTATTATCTTAAAACTTGTACATGGGTAGAATATCCAGTGCCTTCAAATGTCTGCAATGATTATAATTACACCTGTGATCTTAGTAGTGCAAAGAAAGGTCTCGAAGAGTTGTATCCATATCTTAATCCAGGAAAGTAAAATGAGAATAGTGGTTCTTGCTTTTATTTTTATGTCTTTTTCAACTCGTTCTGACGACTCTAACATTCGTCAAGCTTTAGCGACCAAGTTTGGAGCAGATTGTTTTTTTTCGTTAAAAAATTATCACTCTCAATATCCAATATTTGAGTTAGCAAGTAGTTCGCCTTCAGCGTTATCAGTAAGTTTCATTAAACTAATCGATAGTAAGAGAGAGGTTTTACTTCATGAAGAATTGAAGTCAGCAAAAAAAGATTATCCAAATGCCGAAGTCCAATTTGCACTACCTTTAAAAAATTATGAATTTATTTCGTTAAAGCCTAATGGGGGGGATATTGGTTTAAATTGCGAAGATGTGCACGATGGAAAGTTAATCTTCAAGCATAAAAATATAAGTTATTATTTTCAGTTTAACAAGCTACAGGAAGAGAAAAATCCAAGTACTTTTAACTTTAATTATTTGTTCTTTAGCTCTAGCGATCAGGCTGAACTGGATAAAAGAATTGAACGAAATAAAGGCTTCAATGATTTTTTGAAAGAGTTGAGCACTTGCGCTCAATTAAAAGATGAGGCGTGCTTTAGGAAATATTTTTATAATACCAAAAGTATTAGTGATGAAAATAGGAATAGAAATTTTCATGAAATACTCTTAAGAGGTCATATCCAATCAGATCCTAAAGCTCTTGCTTATTATAATAAGACTCGAAATAATGAAGTTGAAGGTGATATTGATCTGCCAAAAGGAATCGAGCAGCTCGTAGATAAAAATAAATCTAATGTTTGGAAATGGCTTGCTCAAACTTTTTCACTAAAATTGGATGGTCAACGGTATATTAATTTAAATTCTACAAACATTAATGATCCTTATGATCGAATCTATGTCCACATAAAAAATTCACCCACTTTGATATCCTTTAAGAGAGAAAATAATAAATGGTTTATTGATGATATTGCGCTCACGGAAGAAGCAGAGTCATTAAAAACTTTGTCTAGGTAATTGAATAAAATTCACAAAGTAAATCAGCGAACCAAGTACTAATTCGTTGGTGCCAGTTCTAAGTTTTAGTGCTAATGACCTTTAGTTTTGAAAACTTTAGATTAAGAAAGTGCCACAAAAGTGCCACGGCCAACAGAAAATGCCCGAAAGATGCAGTACGGAACAGTAATAGGAAATGAATTTAACATCACGAAATCATTGATAAAAATTAACAATTCTAAACACTTAAGAAAGTGCGAAAACCGCCCTCATAACCCGAAGGTCGTAGGTTCAAATCCTGCTCCCGCAACCAAAATTTTCTTAATAAAATCCACCACATAGAATTGCACTAGAGAGTTTTAAGGAATAGCTTATTTTTTAAGCTCGTTCAGAATAATCGCACTCACTTTCTCCCCCCAAGCCTTGGAAAGAGAAGGCGGATAATGAATCCCTTCCTTGCTGTCTTTAGGGAACTCGGTCAGCTGAAGGCTATCGATGAATTTACACCCGTTAAGATCGGCGAGATCTTTGATCAGGTTATTGGTCACGGCTAATTTTTCTTTGGTCACCACTTTTGAATTCGCATCGGGAGGCCCGATCCAGATACATTCAGCACCGCTGGCCTTTGCCTCTTTCATCAATTGATCGATACTATTTTTCGAGTTGAGCGGCTTTTCAGCTGCGGCCATATTGGTTCCCAGCTGAATGATAATGACGGCTGGATTATATTTGGTTACTTCATCTGTAAATTTAGGTGTCTGATGTTCAGTGGTTCTGATTTCATCAGCGCCGTCTTTTTTCCAGAAGCCACACACTGTTTTTTCGTAACCGGTTTTTCCAAGCCATGTGTAGGCAGAAGAACCGCAGCTTGATTCCATAATGACGTGATCTGAAATCGTGGAGAGTTGAGCTTCGACCGTCGTTCCCAATTTTCCGTAACTGTGAGAATCGCCAATATATAAAATGGTCGGATTGGTTAATTCAGCGCGGACCGAAAAGGTAATAATCATTGAGGCTAAAAAGAATAAATTTTTCATAACTTCTCTATAGCATGGCCATATATATCTAATACCAACGTTTGAAATTTCTTCATAGACGCTGAGACTCTTTCGGAGGGAGCATTGGAAGCCAGAGGTGCTTATGAATACTGAAGAACTGGATAAACGCTATTTTGGTCGCAATAAAGAAGGGAAAATGGAACTGGCCCGGGCAGAAGGCTGCGTTCTCACGTCCACAACGGGAAAGAAGTATATAGATTTTACCAGCGGCTATGGAGTGGGAAATTTGGGCTGGAACAATCCGGTTATTCTCGAGCGCCTCGAAGCTTATGAGGGACCGGATTATGTGTCTCCTCATTTCTATTATAAAGAATGGTCGGTTCTCGCCGAGCTGCTCGCCGAAGTGACTCCCGGAAAGCTGAAAAAAAGTTATCGCGCAACTGGAGGAACAGAAGCTGTCGACATCGCCCTTCAAGCATCCATCTCTCATACCAAGCGATTTAAATTCATTGCGGTTGATGATGCCTATCACGGCGATTCCATCGCAACGAAGGCACTGGTGAAAAGCGAATTTGGAAAAACTCAGCATAATTTTTTAGACGTGCATCGGTTTAAACCGCCATTTGATAAGAAAGCAGCAGAGCAAATTGAAAAGTGGCTTTCAAAAAGAGACGTTGCCGCTTTGATAATGGAGCCAATTGTTTTGAATTTAGGAGTTGAATTCCCCGAAAAAGAATTCATGCAAAAAATTACACGCGATTGCAAAAAATATGGAACTGTTTTGATCATGGACGAAGTCATGACAGGATTCGGGAGAACAGGAAAATTATTTGCGACTGAATACTTTGATATCGAGCCTGATATTATTTGTCTGGCGAAATCTCTCTCGAGCGGGGCAGGGGCTATTGGAGCAGTCGTAGTCACTGACGAAATTTCAAAGTCTATGGAAAAAGACTCCGGTTATTACTCAACTTATGGCTGGCATCCTCTTTCAGTCGAAGCAGCCATCGCAACAGTGGACTATTTTAAAAACAACGAAGAATCCATATTCAGACATATCGATTTAATGAGCGATTATTTTTATGACCGCATTTTTGAAATGCCATTTGAATCTGAAGTAGAAATCAGGATTGCAGGTCTCGCTATTGCCCTTCATTTTAAAGAGGAGGATTATGCTGAGAAAATTGTCAAGAAAGCACAATTGAATGGCTTACTTCTTGCGGGAGAAGAAGGGAAAATTCAAATGTATCCCGCACTGACTATTGATAAAGCGACAGCCAAGAGAGGCCTGGATATTATGGAGAAATCGCTTTAAGCAGCTTGTTTCTGATCCCTGGCAGAGGGAAATTCAAGAGTGAAACAAGTATGGCCTTCGTGGACATAATACTTAATGTGACCACAATGATCTTCAATAATACCTTTTGAAATGGAAAGACCCAATCCAGTTCCTTTGCCGACGTCTTTTGTTGTGAAAAAAGGATTCATCATTTTCTCAGCAATGGCTTCAGGAATTCCATGGCCACTATCTTTGACAGTTATTGTGACCTGGTTATTGAATTCTTTTACTTCAATTGCAACCCATTTCTCTTTTAAACTTTCCACAGCATCAAAAGCATTCGTTAAAAGATTCATTAACACCTGCGTGATCTGATGAGGTCGACAATAAATCAATCCTGAAGTTTGATTGTCGATTTTCAAGTCTATTGAATGGTACTTGAATCTTTCCTTGCAAAGTTCCAGGGTATCATCAACTATCTGAGTAACCCGGGCGATTTCCATGGGATCTCCCTCAGTGTTGCGTGAGAATGAGCGAAGCCCGCGGATAATCTTTGCAATTCTATTTGATGTTTCTTCAATTTTCGTCAGGTCTTTTTTAATTTTTTCAAAGTCAGGATTTTCCTGATTTATCATTCTTCGCAAGATAGCTGCTTTTGAATTAATGATTGTAAGAGGGTTATTAATTTCGTGAGCGATCCCTCCGGCCATTTCTCCCAAAGAAGACATTTTCGCAGATAAGGTCAGCTTGGCCTGCTGCTGATTCAACATTTCTTCAGCACGTTTCCTCTCGGTGATATCAAGTATAGTACCAACATAAAGCTCTTCGCTGGTGTTGGATTTAACTGGTACAATTGTGAAGATACAGTGCTTGGTTCCGGTCGGATAATTATTTGTAACTTCCCATTGAACGGACTTTCCTGTCATTCTTGCATCTTCATAATAAGCAAGGTTCTTTTGATAAACATCTTCAGGCAAAAATTCATCCAGAGTTTTCCCTAAGAAATTCGCGGTTGGAATTCCTGTCATTTCTTCATGAGTGTTGTTCACTGAAATACATTGAAGTTTTCCATCTTCGCCTCTTGAAACAAGGAATAGAACCTGATGAGCGCTTTCAAAAATAATTTTCAATTTTTCTTCGCTCTGTTTTAATTTTTGAGTCATCTTGTCGGCGATGAGCTGAGCTTTTTGTCCTAGCATTCTGGAATTTACGATGAAAGCTCCAAAGCCAAGTGTTAAGAGGGCCGCAACTGCAGCTACCCAGAATGGAAGAGTGTGTTCAGCGATCAGGTAACCTGGAACTTTGCCAATAGAGAGTTTATAGGTTTGATTAAACAACTTTAAATTTTTCTCTTTAAAATGTTCTTTTTTTGCATCATTAAAATCGTTTGATTGAATAAGGGCTACGCTTTTATTCAAAGGTGTGAGTGAGTAAGTTAAAAACTTAAAATCATTTTGTTCAAAAACTGAAGCAAAAAAATTCTTCATAATGACAGGCGCATATATCCATCCACGGATTTTCTGACGTCGTTCATTAAGCGTAGTTGGCCTTGGACCTTTCTGATAAAACGGATAAAAAAGTAAAAAACCAGGTTCAGTTTTTTTACTTTGAACTAATGCGATTGGAAGAGTAATGGCAGGTTCACCGGTGTCTCTAGAGAGCTCAGCAGCTTCTCGTCGAGTTTGCTCTGAAGCAATGTCGAGACCTCTGGCCTTGCTGTTTACATTAACGGGCTCCACGTGTTCAATAATAAAATAATCCTTCAGAGGATTAACTCCCAAAGAATGAATGTTAAAATCTGCACCTTTGGTTTTTAAATAAGCTTGTGAACGATTTTTAGGAACAATCGTGATTTCACCTAGTCCCAGCAATCCATTAAGGTTAGTGTCCAGATTGAGGTTATCAAAGTAGTTTTTCCAATCTTCATTGCTTACATGTTTTGAACCTGCAAAAAAGCCGGCACCACTCTGAAGAGCAGTGATGTTTTTTTCCATCTTGGCCTTTAAGCTTGCTTCTACTTTTTCTACCAGATTATTAAATTCAACATCTGTGATTTGCTGATTTTGATTATAAAAAGCAGCAAAAACAAAACCAGAAAGTGCCCATCCAAAAAACAAGATAGTGGCCGGAGCTTTGAAAAAACCTGCGCGTTTAAAATCGCATAAAAAAAGAGCCGTAACAGCAAGGGTGAGTTGAAAAAGTTGCAAGTTAACTAAATGTGCATGTGTTTCACCGGCATGAAAAGCACCATGCTGAGTTTTCAAGGAATAGAATGAAAAACTTATGACAGTCATGAGCGCGACACTGGCACCTTTTTCTCCGGCGCGAGCAATTGCGAAGAAAAAGAAAGGAAAGATGACAAACAAGTAAGTCATGCCTTGAGGCTCAATTAAAATTTTCCAACTGATCAGACTTCCGACTGCAGCAATTAGAACATAATTAATGATATTTACTTTTACTTTTTCTTTTTCTTTGTGAAGCAAACTTAATATTAGCGGGAAAAAAATTGTTCCCCCAAGAGCATCACCAGACCACCAGGTGAGTAAAGTTGGACCAAAGGAATCCCAGGGAACAATTCCATACACGGCTAACGAAGTAGTTCCAATTAAAGCCGAAAGGCAAGCAGCAAGGGCGGAGCTTACAATGAAGCCAAATGAACGTGAATGAATTCCAAAGTGATCCTCTTGAAGACGAAGTCTCTGGAAAATCCAGACACCAGCGACTGCTTCTATGGTGTTTCCCATTGTAATCGGTAGAGCGGTATTAAATGAACTTCCAATTGAAATATTGGTGAGAAAAGCTCCTAGGGCGATGCTGAACCAATATCTTCTGCCAAACAAAAAGAGGAAGCTAAAAGCGATTCCAGTTGGTGGCCAGATAGGGGTGACATTATTGTTGATGGTGGAAAGCAGAAGTCCGAGCTTGGCAGCGACGACATAAATAACAGCAAAGAGTACTGTCTTTAATAAGTACTGCACTTTGTTTTCTGGAATGTCTAAAAAGTCGAAAACCAATTAATACCCCGTTGGATATTTTTAATATCGACTTTATAAACAGCATCTTGAGATTTATTAAAAAATATTAACGGGTTTTAAGAAAATGAATTGGTCGGCCATTCAATGAATGGCCGGAAACTTTAGCGACGTTTTCGGTTTAAAGTTTGTTTTGAAGAATCGACGGTGCCTTTTCCTTTATAGCCTGATCCTTTAAAACTCTGAACTCCAGTGTGATCGATCATTGAACGATCTTTTCTCGAAGTTGTTTTCTTTTTCGCCACGGCTTTTTGCGGACTATTTTGACGAGGTCTATTTGGCTCCTGAATTTTTGCAGGTTGACTAGAGCTTGGCTTTTTGTCTGGAACCTGAGCCGTTAAAAAGGCTCGCAAGTCATTAACAACATTTTCAAATTTGCTTAATAGGTAAGTTTTCATCGATCCTCCGAATAGAAATGAACACTAACGGAGGTCTAGAGCAGGATTAATGCCAAAGATAACCTGCTTCGATTTCATTAACTTATTTTCAAAAAATTTCTACAGTGGGGCATTTCGTCTGACTTAAGCGACACTTTTTCTTTTGATAGAGTGAAAATCAGTTTTCGACAGACGATCGACTTTTGCTATTTCCACAGCGAAAAATCGATCCAGGCTTTTGAGTTCTTCTTTTTTCAAAATGCATTGGCAGATTTTTTCCATGTTATCTACACATTCCATCATCATTCGAATGGCCTTTTTCTGACCTACTTCATGATCGCACTGAGAACTCATATAGGAGACTTCTTTGATGGCGAGAAAATATTTTCCAACAGACGTATATCCCAGGGTCATTGCCGTTCCATAGATACGATCTACTAGTTGACCGAATTTCTCAAATAAAACCTTGTCCAGTTTCGTACTTTTGAGCTGAGTCTCTACAATCGATCTCAGGTCATTATGGATTTCTTTCATTTCAGTGACAAAATCATCAACAAGTTCTTTTTGAATCACGGCTTTCTCCACAAAGAAAATAATATGTCGTATCGACAATTTATAAACGAAATGAAGTTAAAAATTATATTTTAGATAAGAGGAACGAGATTCAATCCAAAAATTATTTTTGTCACAAACTTTTCAAGTGTAAGCATGACTTTATTCGATCCGTGCTCTCTCATTTGATGCCATTCCTGGCTTCCAAAGAGGGTTGATTTTTTTTCCAGATCGTCAATGTACTGCTTGAGCGCGAGAAGATTTTTTGAATCTGCTGGAAGATTTTCTACAGCCACCCCAATTTCTGAATTGAGGTGGCGTGAAATAGGGTCGAGGTTTGAAGTTGAAACTGTCATATGCTTGCCATCAACTAAAGCCACTTTGGCATGGAGAAATCCGTATTTCTCTTTACCCCCAAAAGTTTCATCATCAAATCTACCGTAAGAATAAATCTGGAACTGATCTTCAAGCGGAGTGCCTTTGATCCGTTTCAAAATTTTTGCGCGCAAAGTTTCGTCTACCATCGCCTGAGCGATGACGTTGTCAGATGTCGTAAGTGAATTGGTAAAAATGCGGACTTTTCTTGATGGATCTTCTTCAAGCCATTTAATTAAAAAATCGACTTCTTCATCCGGAATCCAGAAGTAAGGTGAAGCTATATCTATACTCTTATTTGCTTTGGAAACCATCTGATGAAGTTTATTAACGAACGAATTACCATTTTCTTTATTGTGGGCTCCTTTAGGTTTTAAGAAAATTCTCGTTCTACTGAGGTTTTGAATTTCATTTAAAACCGAAACCAGACCATCTTCGAAACCATCTTCGAGAAAATTATTGTTTTCCATTTCCTCAAGTTGTTTTGTGAGTGGAGCAGTTTCATCGAGATAGAGCCGGCGAGCACTCGCACGCATTCCTTTAAATTCTTTTTTAACGATGTCTCTATTGGTCTTAAAAAGAAAATTCTCGAAATTTTTATTCGCAAGATAAAAGAATAATTTATTGTAATGATTTTCCAGATGGTTCTGAACATCGTTATCGTTATTCTTCTGTGCAAATCCTTTAATCATAATTTCTGCATCAAGCACTGGATGATCGAGTCCGTCGTTCACAGCGTAGTAGTGATCAGCGATATTTCTACCACCGATTATGGCCATGGATTCGGTTTCAGATTGAGCATCAACGAGAAGGATTTTATCGTGTGATCTTCGATTTATGGTGAAAGTTGCCAGCGGCACTTCCTGACCTTCTTCGACGAAGAGATTTCTGATTCGCTTGAACCAATTGCTTACATGCGCTCGTATGTTGAATAGGGGATTAAATAAAACAGCTTCCGCACTCGCCATTTGTCCTGTTGGATTTCCTTCAGCATCCAGAATAGGTCTTCCGCTCAAGGCCACAAGCGCTTTGATATCATCATAGAAAGGAGCTTTTGAAATCGAACCAGATGAATCGACAAGAATTCTCACTTTCACACCACGCTTTATGGCCAGTCTTAATTCGTGGAGAATAGCCTTGCCCGTATCATCATTGCGGAAAATATAATAACTCAAATCGATTGTTGTTTTCGCATTTCTGATCATCATGATTTTTGCGAGATAACCTTCGCGTGGATCCAGCAGAAGTTTGGCTTTGCCGTTGGTCGGAAGGTCAGAATGCAATTCAAAATCGCGGATCGATTCAGATATGCTTTCATACTTCTTACTAAGTTCAGCACGTTTTTTAATTACGTTCACCAATGAAAAACGTTCATTTGATTTTTTTAGAAACTGAAATTGCCCGGGTTTTTCTTCGGCATTGATGATTTCATTCACTAGACCTTTGCAGTCTTTAGCAGAAACCGCAGCAGGCATTCTATCGCTACTTTGCGACGGCACCAGAGATGTGCATGAACAAAGAAAACAAAGAATGAATAAAATCGTTAAAAGACTTTTCATTGTAAGGACTTATCGTCCCGCAAAGAAATAAGTTTATTTATTGTACGGATGGCCAACTTTGATGGTTTGGGCCCGATAAATCTGCTCGACAAAAAGTAATCTTGCGAGCTTATGGGGATAAGTTAATTCTGAGAGAGAAAGTCGGAATTGCGCTCTGTCGATTACTTCCTGGCCGTGCCCAGAAGCTCCCCCGATAACAAAAATCATTCGTTGAGTTTCACAAAGAGTGAACAACCATTTGGAAAAATTCACGCTGGTAAATTGCTTTCCATTTTCAGCAAGCAAAACGACGTAAGGATTTTCATCTTTGGAGAGTTCATTAATTTTAGCGGTAACTTCTTTAGCTTCTTTGGCGAGATTCTCTGAATGAGCGCGGACTTCGTGAATGGTAAGTTTTGGAGAGGTCAATCTTTTGTAATAATCCCTCTCCAACTCTTCAATGTTTTTGTCGCCGAGTTTTCCGACAACAATCAAATGCAGGTCTTTCATTTTGACTAGAAGTAATTTCTTCCGTCGTCACCACCGCCACGTCTTTCAGACTCAGGAGTAGAGAAGTAGTACGATTCTGGAATCTCAATTGTGAGTGCATTTTTGTAAAGAGAATCGAGATCGTAGACCATGCGAGCTGGCTCGTGGAAAACGTGAATGATCACATCACCGTAATCAAGAAGAATCCAGTCAGTGCTTGCTTTCAAACCTTCTTTCGAAATAGCTTCAAGACCAAGAAGTCTCATTTGATGTGAAATTTCTTCGGCCATAGCGGCTGCCTGAGTAGGGTTGCCAGCAGAACCAAGGACGAAATAATCGGCGATGCTCGAGCTTTTTCTCAAATCCAGAACTTTAAGGTTGATCCCTTTAAAGTTACCCATGATCCATGCTGCAGCCATTGCCAGATTTAGTGGAGCTTCCAGATTTTTATCATTGAATATTTCTGTAACTTCTTTTGTAACGTATTCGCGGCTCATTTTTTATTTCCTTCTTTATCTGCGTCGATACATCTGATCATCAACGCTTTTAAATTATCTATATTTCTTCCAGAGACACCAGAGATCGGAAGAACTTTTCTATCAAGTTGTTCTTCGAAGAATGTCTGGAATTTTTGAATTTCTTCATCTGTCATAGCGTCGATTTTTGTCAAACAAACAATCTCGCGCTTGTTGTTTAAATTCTCGCTGTATTTTTCAAGCTCAGTGCGCACAACTACATATTGCTCAAAGGCTTCGTATTCATCAAGGCACCACGAAACATCCACTAGATGAACGAGGGCCTTTGTTCTTTCAATATGCTTCAGGAATTTGATCCCTAAACCTTTTCCTTCACTGGCATCTTCGATCAAACCTGGAATGTCGGCGACAACGAATGAACGCTCGCCCAATGTTACCACTCCAAGATTTGGTTCAAGAGTCGTGAATGGATAGTCGGCAATCTTTGGTCTCGCTGCAGATATAGCAGAAATAAGAGTCGACTTGCCAGCATTGGGCAATCCTATCAAAGCAAGATCCGCCAGCAACTTTAATTCAAGATCAATTACCATCTCAACGCCAGGAAGACCTGGTTGAGCAATTCTTGGAGCTTGGTTGGTTGATGACTTGAAGTTGACGTTTCCACGTCCGCCGTTACCGCCTTCAGCGACAACAACACTCTGATCGTGCTCGCTTAAATCAGCGATGATTGCACCAGTATCTGCATTTTTGATAATTGTTCCGACTGGAACTCTTAAAACCTGGTCTTCACCGTCTTTGCCATTGAGCTGTCTACCAGCACCTGGTTCGCCATCTTCAGCAGCAAACACTTTTTTTCCGCGGAAACTAATGAGGGTATTGATTCCTTCATCAGCAATAAAGATAACGGAGCCGCCTGTGCCGCCGTCGCCACCATCTGGACCACCGAATGGAACTGATTTTTCTCTTCTGAATGTCACTGCACCGGGACCGCCGTGACCTGAGCTAACTGTAATACGTACTTCGTCGATAAATTTCATAATTTCCTAAGTAAACCGCCAAGGCTTTCTTCTATCTCTAAAAACTAAAAAGGGAATCCAATTACGGATTCCCTCATTTATAACACTTGTAGTCTGATGACTAGTGAAAACTAAGCTGGAACAACAGAAACCATTTTTTTGTTTTTGCTGAACATATAGAATTTCACTTGTCCTGGGATTAGAGCGTAAAGAGTGAAATCTCTACCCATACCAACACCCGCACCAGCGAAAATCTTAGTACCTTTTTGTCTTACGATGATGTTACCTGGAATAACTGCTTCTCCACCGTATTTTTTAGTTCCACGCATTTTCGGATTTGAATCACGGCCGTTAGCTGTGGACCCGGCGGCTTTTTTGTGTGCCATTGTATAACTCCTTAAACCTTATCTTTTAATTATTTTAAAAACTTTGTAGCGTTTTTAGATGCTTTATCGATCTTAGCAACATTTCCGTTTCCGTCATTGATCTCAGTGATCAAAAGAGCTGTGAAGTGTTGTCTGTGACCATTTTTTCTTTTGTAAGCACCTGGCTTTCTCTTGAAAACGATAACTTTTCTAGAGCGATCGTGCATGATTACTTTTGCAGTAACTTTAGCACCGCCGATTACTGGAGAACCAACAAGTGGCTTATCTCCGCCAATGAAAAGAACTTGGTCTAGTTCGATCATTGATCCTGCGTCTTTGTTCAATTTTTCTACGTCAATTAGATCACCTGCTTGAACTTTGTACTGGTGACCACCGATTTCTACAACTGAGTACATGAAAACTCCTGGTAAATAGACAAAATCCAGGGGTTAGATTCCGTGCTTTTCAGTCGGTTTCTAATCTTGTTAGCCCTAATTTTAGTCGCTATTTATGAACCTTGGATTTTTATTCAAAACCCGTCTTAATGTCAAGGGAATAGTCTTCCGATACGTGGTTTGAGACCAATGAAACGGGAGACGAGGCCATGAGTAAAAAAACAATTTTTCAATATCAGAAGGAACTCAATCTTCCCATTTATGTTTCGGCCGACATTACAAGCTTCGAACCTAGCTTCGTCGATTTTCTCACAAAGCTTAAATTCACGAAGTTATCAGACAAAGAGGAGACAAATGCTCTGAGTCAGGTGCAGAAAAACAACCTCGCAAGGATCCTTCATATCTCGGAAGCCTCGCCTTTGGTTGCTAAACAAATTCACAGTAGCATGGAAAGTGATCGTTACGGCGCAGAGAGCATTATTCCTAAGAATGGTTACAGAGTTTACCGCTTTAAGGATGTAGGCTTGATGGTTTATTCGTTTAGTGCGCGTGAATGGCAGTTGGGCTGTTATAAAACTTTTGGTTCCGCAGTCGATCTTTTCGGAGCGCGGATGATGATCAATCGTTTTTTAACGTGGGCCTTTGTTCCTCACGGGATTCTTGGCCTTTGGGGCGTGACTGTCGATGACGGAATGGTTGCACAGCGACCTGCTGACTCTAAAGGTGAAGCTGTGTTTATTGATGTCGTAGGGCACAGAATGATTTCTGTTGATGGCGTAAAAAAAATGCGCGCGCATTTCAAAGTACTTCGTCTCGATCCGACATTAAAAGGGCGAAATATAAAAATGACGAGTGAAGAGCTGTTAACGTTTCTCTCAGCTCATTGTTCTTATCTCGATCCTGCAGGGCTTTCTGTTCCGGTAAGACAAATGGTTCAGTCGCTTTCAAAGTTGACTGATGGTCTTTATCATCCACAAGAAAGTTTTAGACCCAGAACTGATTTATCGCTATAATCTTTTTTAAATTCCAATTTTAAAAAAGAGATCATTATGGGAAACCACTACGTTCACCAATTAAATCCAGTGCTGATTGATTTAGGCGCAGTACAAGTCCGCTGGTACGGACTCATGTATGTAGTAGGTTTTATCATTGCAGGAATCTTGCTGAAGCTTCTCGTGAAGCAAAATTTTTTAAAAGTGAGCGTTGAAAAAATTGATTCACTCGTCACGACGATGATTATCTGTATGTTCATCGGCGCGAGAACAGCTTATGTTTTCATTTATAATTGGGATTATTATTCGCAAAATTTAACTGACCTGCTTGCCGTATGGAAAGGTGGTTTAAGTTTTCATGGCGCTCTAGTCGGATTGATTGCAGGTGGAGTGATTTTTGCCAGACAAAATAAATTGTCGTGGATGGAAGTTATGGATTCGGTCGCCTTGGCTGGAACGCAAGGATTGTTTTTCGGCCGTCTCGGCAATTTCATCAACGGTGAGCTTTACGGAAGAATTACCAATTCATCTGTTGGTATTATTTTTCCTCAAGGCGGTCCGTTTCCTCGTCACGCTTCTCAGTTGTATGAAGCTTTTCTCGAAGGGATTTTGCTTTGTCTGATTCTCTGGTTCGTCAAATCTCGCGTGAAAGTGTACGGCATCATCGGTGCTTTTTTCGTCGGATTCTATGGCGTCTTCAGATTCATCGTAGAATTTTTCCGCGAGCCAGACTCACAGCTCGGCTACTATTTCGGTTTCATTACCATGGGACAGATTCTTTGTTTCTTGATGATCTTTGCAGGCGTTGGGTTATATATTCACGCGAAAAAGAGAAACGTTACCATTTAGGCAAAGCTTCATTCAACTTCACATACATTGGCACGACGGATTTATCCGTACTCACAATTTCAATGAACATTGGAAAGCAGGTGATTGAACAAGATCCGTGGTAGATGATGTTTGTATTGTCGCGGTTAAGCCAGACATAGATCGCACTGCGATCGTGGCGGACATAGCGGTCCTGCTTTTTATATTTTTTCTGTAAATCTGCCAGAAAACCATCGTGCAAAAAAAATTGAGGAAGTCGGACAAAAACATCGGTGATAATGTCCTTTTTTACCTGAGTATAAACGTCCAGCACGTAATTTGTTCGTTTTATTTTAAATCTCAAAATTTTTTGTGAGCCTTCATCAGAAAAGACATCGTATTTAGGATTTTCTTTTTTGACTGCTTCAATCTGTTTACCGGGAGTAAAGTTTTCAATAGTTTTCAGTGTGAAATCATAATTTGGCGGAGTAATTTCGGCGTGTATTACTGAAATAATTGTAAAAAAAATGTGAAACATGAGTGGCATAAATTCATGATAGTTCAGGGGAATTTCAGAATCTATATGAGGAAAAAACTTTTTTTTATTGCGTTTTACTGTTACACTTTGGTTGAGTCAAAGCGAGCTCGGAGTTCGCTAGCTTTCGGGGCTTAAGTCCAAAAGGATTGTTGGGCTACTTCATAATAAGGACTATTATTCATGATTAAATCTACCCAAAAACTTCTCTATCCGCTTTTCATAGGCACGCTGGGATTACTTGCATCTTGTGCGAGTACTTCTACAAACCAGGTTGATGTCTCAAAGAAAGAGCAGAAAGTAGCTGATGGTTTTGCTTCCGAAAGTGTTCGCGAAGCTTATCTCAGGCTAAAGAAAAAAGATTACACTGAACAAGACCGCAAAAAAGACGAAGCTGAAAGTGAGAAAGTTGCTAAGACACTTTCAAAATCTATGATCAATGGTGCAGCGACTGTTGATGGTGCCGGTCAATACAAAGGAAAGACCTATTTTCTTCAGGGAGCAGAAGAGCTGAACCTTGAGAATAACTACTTTGATATTCCTGTTGTCTATAATGACCAGGTAAAAAAGTGGATGGATTACTTTCTTAACCGCGGTCGCGGTTTCTTCGAACGCTATACTGAAAGAGCGGGAAGATATGCTCCGATACTAGGAGCGATTCTTGAAGAACACGGGCTGCCACGCGATTTAATTTTTCTTGCGATGGCCGAATCAGGATTCAATACCTCAGCAAAGTCATGGGCCGCAGCTGTCGGACCTTGGCAGTTCATGCCTTCAACCGGAAGAAACTATGGTCTTGAGCAAGACTGGTATCGCGACGAAAGAAGAGATCCAATCAAGGCAACTGTAGCCGCTGCAAGATATCTTACAAAACTTTACGGTGACTTCGGTTCATGGGAAGTTGCTGCTGCAGCTTACAATGCTGGCGAAGGAAAACTTTCTAAAGCGATCGTGAAATATAAGTCAGAAGATTTCTGGGATATTTCAAAAGGCCGCTACTTAAAAGATGAAACAAAAAATTACGTTCCGAAAATTATGGCCCTTGCGATTATCGGAAAGAACTTAAAGTCGTTCGGTTTCGACGATGTTGAATTTCACGAGCCCCTTGATTTTGATGAAGTGACAGTGAGGCCTGCGACGGACTTAATGAAACTTTCGGAAGTGCTGGGAGTCGAGTTTGAAGAAATTCAACGTCTGAACCCAGAAGTACTCAGATGGTTTACACCACCGAACCTGGATAACTACAAACTTCGTATTCCACCAAATACTGCAGAGAAATTTGCTCAATGCTGTTCAAAGATGGATCTTATTGCGAAAGATTTCCAGGAATTCATCGTTACCAAGAAGAGCATGTCAGTCGCAGAGATTTCAAAACGTTTCAAAATCAAAAAGAATTACGTTCTCACTGCACTTAATAATGTTTCAGAAAATGCAGTTTTTGGAAAAGGCGAAAGTGTGAAGCTTCCATTCAGAGTGGGTGAGCTAGTCAGTCCTTCCAATAACCTTTACGCAGATCTTTTTGAGAAGCCAAGAAAAGAAGTCCTTCGTAAAAATCACAGAAACAGAACACGTCTAGCGAGATCTTCGGGAAAAAAGCCCGTTCGCTATTATACCGTAAAAAAAGGCGAGTCACTCTTTACCGTGGCTCAAAAGCACGGGATCAGCGTTAAGCGGTTAATAGCGTCGAATGAATTAAAAAAGAAAAAAATCAGCGCTGGCGATAAGTTAGTCATTAAATAAATAAAAAAGGCTCCTTCGGGAGCCTTTTTTTTGTTTTTCAATAATACCTTAGTCTTTTAGTTCAATTTTTCACTTGAGAGGCCGCTTTTCCTTAAGTACACTTTTGATCACACACAAATCACTAGCACTCCAAAGGAAAAACCCAAATGGCTTTCAAAGATCTTCATAAACTCAAAAAAGTCGTTGTTGTTGAAAAAGAATACATTGAAGTTCCTCACCTCGTCGTAGGTAAAGATATTTTTGCTGTGACCATTTATAAAGCTCTTCAGGAAAAGTACGGGAAAGAGAAGGTGCGTCTTCTTTCAGAAGATGCCATTTTGAAATCAGACCTGATGCCAAAGGGACCTGGAACTATCCGTGGCGAAGCTAATCAAGCTGTGATGAAACAAATCTTTCCTGAGGCCATAGTGCATGAAGGAAATGAGATGGCCATGTTCTATAAAGATATGACATGGAAAAGTTTCGGAGGCAGAAGCAAATCCGAAGCGCTTAAATTCAACGAAGAGTTTTACACGACTCCGAGGCTGGATATTGATCCGGAAAAAATCTTTCCGGAACTTGTGAATGCAGAACAGTTTCTGGAAGAGATTAATCAGGAAGCTTATCAGATCAGACTGAAATCTATTAAGAGAGTGGAGAGCGGTTTTTCGGTTGAGTGTTTGAATGGAACAGAATTCAAGTGCGAGAAGTTGTATTTTGATCTCTCTCCGTCGCACTATTTGAATTTCTATACAAATAAAAATGAACTTTCTGATACCTTTATACAGTTTTGCGAAAGCACTCATACGCCTTCAGCATTGTTCGTAAAGTTTGTTTTTGATAAGCCAATCACAGATATAAAGGAAACACTCTTTATTCCACTCAGCTATACACATGAGTGGGGGCACTTTGTTGGAGAGTTTAATGTTTCTGCAGATGAAGCAAAAGCTGGTCAGGATATAGAGTTTATCCATTATATAGATGAAGATTCGTCATCCGAAGAAGATATTTCGAGGATAATTCGCTTATTAAAGAAGAGTATGGAGAAAATTTTTGATAAATTTTCGAAAACTAAGGCCACCGAATACATCGTTTTAGAGCAAGATATCGGGTGTCTGAAAATTGACGACCAGCTTTTCGCTCGCGTTGCTGATGCTCAAAAAAATGAAACCAACAATCTGTTCTTCCTTGGGATGAATGCCCCTATTGTTGATACACAGAGCGCAGAGTTCATGTTCGAATATTCAAAAGAGGGCGTGAACATGCTCACACGTGCACTACTTGTTCATTCAATTCTTCTCAAAAAAATCTAACTTCGGTGTGTTGACAAATACACTGACTGAAATCAACATTTAAAAAAGATATGATTTTTTACGGACAAGTATTCTGAAATACTTTGTTTAACTTCAAGGAGAAGATTGAATGAAAAAGACATTAGTAATTGCATCTCTTGCAGTACTATCAACAAGCGCTTTCGCATCTAAAGCTAGAATGGAAGCTCTAGGACAAGGCGATGGTTACTCTCGTTACATCATGGATACAAGATCTGTATTCCTGAACCCAGCAATGGTTAACGAGCAAAAAAACTACATCATTACTGAATGGGGTACAGCTAACTACGATGCTGACACAGATGCAGCTCCAAGAGCAGAAGGTGGATTCTTCCGTGAAATGGGAACTTTCACTTACGGTCTATATCTTGGTAACAACGATTCAAGAATCAGCCACGGAGCAGGTTTCCTTGACCAAACCAACGGTCTAGACCTTTTCCTAGGTGGCGACATGGGTGTTAAGTGGGGAGCGAGAGTTCACTACGCTAACGCAAAAGATGAAACAAACGCTACAAACACAGCTACAACTAAGCACAATGCTTTTGGTCTTGGTCTTGGTGCTGAAATGGGTGACGCTGAAGCTTACCTAAACGTTGATCTAGCAGATAAATCAACTGGTAACGGTACAGTTGTTGGTCAAGGTTACGAATCAAAAATGAAGCCATCATATACTCTTGGTGGTTCATATAAATTCGCTGGCTGGTCATTCTTTGCTGAATACGACATGTCTAAGCTAGAAGAAAAAACAGCTACTACAGCTACAACTAAAGATAAAACTATCCTAGTTGGTGCAGGCCGTGTTCACGAAATCAACCCAACTGCAAGATTGATCACAGATCTATCACTTAAAATGAACACAAATGAAACAGCTGCAGGGAAAGTAAAAACTAACTCTCTACCAGCTACACTTGGTATGGAAGTAGACGCTACTTCTTGGCTAGTTCTTCGTGGATCAGTTGCTCAAAACATCATCTACGGTGAAACAAAAAATGCTGCTGGTAAAAAGCAAACTACACCAAACTCAACTACAGTTAACGCTGGTGCAACTCTTAACTTCGGTAAACTTAAAGTTGACGGTATGATCGGTAACACTGGTTCTTCAAGAGCTGCTGGTACAGTTGGTACAAAAGACGGTGCTCTTACAACAGACAACCTTCTTACAAGAGTTGCTGTTTCTTACTGGTTCTAATCATAAATTGAATTTTAAAAGGCCCTCGAAAGAGGGCTTTTTTTTACCTGCTTTAAAAGATGACTATTTTATTTAGGAGACATCCAATGAAAAAATTAATGATGATCGGAAGTGCGCTACTTGTACTTTCATCTTCTGCATATGCTTCTCAAGCAAGACTTCTTGCTCTAGGAATGAACGAAACGGATAACGAAGGGATGTATCACATCTCTGATGAAAGAAATATTTTCTTGAACCCTGCTTACATCAATATCTACAACAATATGGCGATAGCTGAATGGGGTAGTGTTGGTTCTTATGCAAGAGTGACTGCTACTTCTGGATTGGGAACTGCAGGGGGAACTTCTACAGCTACTTTGAATGATGCTGCTAGCCCAAAAGCTCAAGGTGGAGTTTTCAAGAAATCTGGTGACTTTGTTTATGGTGTTTATTTTGGAAACGAATCAAACACATCATCTCTTTTGAGAGTTGCAGGAACTTCGGCTGCATCAACTTTTGATAAATTTGCAGGAGCTGGTACTGTTCAATCGAAAATGCTTTCAACTGCTGATAACCAACTAGATTTATTCTTTGGTGGTGACAATGGTTTAAAGTGGGCCGTAAACCCAGTTTTAACATTTGGGAAAGATGAAACAAGAGGCGCAAAAGATTCTGGTTATTCAATCAGAGGTGGTGTCATTGCTTCAAATTGGGATGCTCATTTAAATCTTTCTCTCGGTAGTAAGTCTGAGGCAAATGAAGCAATTACAATTCCTGCAGCTGCTTTAGCACAGCAGGTGAGTGATGAATTTAAAGGCAGTATTGGTTTCCACGTTGGTGGTTCATACATTCTATCTGGAAAGAATAGAGTTTTTGGTTATGTAAAACACTATGGTTGGGAGCAAAGTGATAACTTTGCAAGCTACGCTACTACAAATGCTATCAACTTAGGTGGTAGTACTGGAATTGGTGGTCAACAAGGTACTGTAAAAGGTGATTTCACATCTTATTATTTAGGATGGGGCTCAGAGTATGATGTTAATGCAAATGATAAAATCTTTTACTCATTGGCAGCTAAGAAAACTGATATCAACTTAGAATTTTCTAATAAGTCAGAAGTTCGCAATCTTATTCTTCCTCTAACAATTGGTTACGAAGCACAAGCACTAGAGTGGTTGACTCTTCGCGGATCTGTTGTTCAAAACCTTTGGGGAACAAGAGATAATAAGAACATTAACAACTATACTGGCGCAACTGGAACACGTTTAAACAGAGTTGCAAGTGGATTGATCACTGGAATTTACGGTGGATCTGGAAAAACTACAATTTCAAATTCAACTAAAATCAATGCTGGTGCAACTTTGAAGTTTGGACAATTCTCTGTTGATGGTCTAATTGGCGCAACTTCGGGATCTAGAGCTGGTACAGTGGGATCTAACACAAACACAGGAGCTCTTGCTTTTGACAACCTAGAAACAGCTGTAGCAATGACTTACAAATTCTAATCTTCTCAGATCAGAAATCCATGATTTTTTCATGACATAGGCCAGGGTTAATCCCTGGCCTTTTTTATTTAATCTTACATTTTTACAAATGTTATTAATTGTAAGCCGTTTTAGTTTTAAAACAGGATCCAAAGTCATATGATAGTCGACTAAAGTTCTTCCAAGGATGGTCATTATGAAATTCATCGCACTCGTTTTTTCGCTCTCGCTGGCAGCCTCTGCTCATGCAATTCCGAAAGCTCCGTTCGATGCTCTTAAAGTTAATCGCAAAATTGAGTTCAATGCTAATACCAACTACGATTTCGAAGGGATTGTTAAACTTTCAAATTGTTCTGGTTCATTGATTCGTCTTTCAGGCCAGCCAACGTCTTCAAAGGCCCTCGTGCTGACAAATGGTCACTGTTTCTCAACTGGCCCATTCGGTGGAATGTTGAAGCCAGGTGAAATCGTTTCTAATAAAGCTTCTAGCCGTACAATGAAAATTTACGACAAAAACATGAAGCTTTTCCCAATTACAGCTTCAAAGGTTCTTTTTGCAGCAATGACAGACACTGACGTCACTCTTTACGAGCTTAACCAGACGTTTGATGAAATTCAGAAGAAATTCAAAATTTCTCCATTCGATCTCGATACAGTTCGTCCAATGGAAGGAACAAACATCGATATCGTTTCAGGCTACTGGGATCGCGGTTATACATGTGCAATCGACTCATTCGTTTTCCAACTTAAAGAAGGCGACTGGTTGATGAAAGATTCAATCCGCTACACAGATGGTTGTAACACTATCGGTGGAACTTCTGGTTCTCCAATCATCGCAAAAGGCACGCGCACAGTTATTGCTGTCAACAACACAGCTAACGAAGATGGTCAGCGTTGTACAGTCAACAACCCGTGTGAAGTTTCAGAAAACGGAACAATCACTGTACTTAAGAACAAAAAATACGGTCAACAGACTTTCAATGTGTATTCTTGTCTGACTCCAGATTTCCAGATTGATTTGAATACTCCTGGATGTGTTCTTCCAAAACCTGCAAGATAATTGTCTTCTATAGTAAATAATTGAAGGGCCGCTTATGCGGCCCTTTTTTATTTTCAGAGTTTACGTTTTTTTGTCCTCATCACTTCTTGCGACTTATATAGCAAGGAGCCCATATGCAAACCCAACCACATTGGAATTATTTTTGTCTGCTTCTCGATGATGTCGTCGAGTTTTCCGAAAATCGCTTTTTACAAATTTCTTACGCTCACCCTGAAATGGTCACTACGTTGATGGATGATTTTGAAGCCGCCATTGTTTACCCCGATTATATTTTATTAAAAGACCGGAAGTATAAGCTCATCAAAAAAGTTTTCATCGACGAAAAACCGCGATGGATTGTTGTTGTTGTTCACTTTGATAATGCCCTGGAAAGGTTGTGGATTGCCAATGCTTACGCTTCAGCAAAACCAATTGAAGGCGAGGTGATTTATGGTTAAGAAGAGAACTCTCATTTCAATTGATAATGAAGGGGACATACTTCTCATCGGGAAATGCGATTCCTATCCAGAACAGCTCTGTGAAGAACTGAGGGATGACATTGTTATCAGAATGCATCCCATATCCAGAGACATTGAATTAATTCAAATTATGAACTTCTCTGAACGGTTCGCCGCAAATGATGTCTTCGAATTACCAATCATTGCCAGTTTTATGGCTAGTGAAAGCTCTTGTCATGGTAGAAGCGGGAGTAATGTTGATCTTGCCCCATAATGTGCAAGCTCAGCCAGTTTTTCAAAAAATCCGCGACCTGATATTTATCAATCCGTCCTTGATTCAACTGATCACCAAATTCCAGGACGGTCTTAACCAGATCGCTGTGAATTTTTTTATGCTTTTCAAGATTTGGATAATGAATTGTGCCCAGGAATTTTTCTTCTTCCTGAAAATGGTAAACTGTCGATTCAGCAAGCGCTTTAAAGGCAATTTTTGTCTCTTCCAATGATGAATGGTCCAGGCAGAAGAAAAATTTGTCCATTTTTTGAACCAGGTCTTTGTGTTGATTGTCCATATCGGGGACTTTCAGCATCAACTTCTCTGACCATGGAAAACGAGCAATTTTTAAAGATCCCCCATCAACTGTGTACATAAAAGTGTTCACATCTTTGGTCACATTGTCGGCGTATTGCTCAAGCTCTTTGGCAGTTCGGGAAGCTTGCTCAGATGTTTGAGTATTTTTTTGAGAAACATGGTCCAGCTGATTAACAGCTTTGAGAATCTCATCTACACCCATTCTTTGTTCTTCACTGGCTTCAGAAATTTCAATGGCAACTTGAGAGGCGGTTTCAATCGTTTGTTTAATTTCTCCGATGACCGATTTGCATTCATGAGCAATGGTTAAACCGGATTCTACTTTTTCTTTTCCTACTTCTACGCAAAGATTCACCTGACTGCGGGTCTGACCGATGATGCTTTCAACGTGACCAATACTCTGAGTGAGCATGTTGGAAATTTCAGTTGAAGCATTACCACTCATCTGAGCAAGTTTTCCCACCTCTTCAGCAACAACTGCAAAGCCTTTTCCATTTTCACCTGCACGGGCAGCTTCAACAGAGGCGTTGAAAGAAAGAAGTTTCGTCTGGAAAACAATTTCATTGATCACTTTTGTTTTGCTTTCAATCTCTTTAATCACTCTGACAATGTCATTGAATTTGTCATTGCTGACATTCACTTGATTGATAAGCTCTTTATTACTCTCATCAATTTCTTCGATAGACGTTAAAAGTTTTTCAGCAACTTCCTGTCCTTGTTGCGCCCGGATTGAAGCTTGAGAGGATTCATGCGCACTTCGTTTGGAATTCTCAGTGTTTTTTCCAACCATAGCAGTAACTTGTTCAAGTGAAGCTGAAATCTGCTCCAACGCCGAAGCCTGTGCAGTCGCAGTTTCCGACAACTCATAAGAAATGGAAGCAATGTGCGCCGAAGTCGTACCTACATTCTCACTGGATTTCGTTAAAGAAGCCGAGAGGGAAGAGAATATTTTTACAAGTTTTCTTGCAATCATTATTGTGAACAAAACTGTCCAGAAGCAAGCAGCGATCGCAATAAAGATCAGCACTCTTATGTTGTCTTTTGTTTCTTTTGTTTGAATTTCAATTTCTTTTTCAGAATCTTGTTTGATTTTTGCAATCAGAGTCTGGATATCCTGAGTAATAGGGACGAGATGAGGAGTCGCATTTGTCAGAATATATTTCTTTCCTGCTTCAAAATCTGCATCTGTTCCTTTTTCGTAATATGTCAGTCCTTCCAGAACACCTGCCTTTGCAAGTTTCCATTCATCGAGAATTTTCTTCAATTCAGAGTTGAGATCGTTGTTTTTTTCCATGGCCATATAAGAAGCTGCAGCTTCATCAAATTTCTCAATTTCTTTAACTGCAAAACCAATGAATTTTTTTCTGCCGCTTTCATCTTGTTTGGAAGCGTAGGCGAGCCATAACCATCGTCCCATTGAATTGATTGATGAATTCATCTGTCCGCTTAATCTGACAAGATCCGTTCGCTCATTGAATTGATGAACCGTTGTTGTTTGAAGAAAATTAAGTTTAGAAATGGACCAGTAGGATATGAGGAGTAAAAGAAGGAGGGGGACAGCACCTAAAAGAAGAAGTTTTATTCTAAGACCACTACGCCATTTACTAATTGTTTCCATTTTTCACCTTTGTTTGAATATCTATTCGATGAAAATCAAGAAAACCTAAAGCGTTGTGAATATGACAAATGTCATACTTTGAGAGCTGCTTTAAAAACCTATCTGGCGGAGAGCTTCGTAAGCAGCAGCGGTCGCGCAGTTGGAGAGATTGAGAGAGCGAATGTGATCGCTATACATAGGCATAGTGACAAGCTGATCAAAAAAATCGTTTTTAATATTTTCAGGCAATCCTTTTGTTTCTGATCCGAAAATCAAATAACAGTTCGGCTTGATCACTGCATCGAAAAGAGATTTCGTTGCGAATCGGGAAAAAAGAAATAAGTTTTCCTTTTCAGGATTTTCTTTTTCCATAAACTCATTCCAGTTCTCATATACTGTCAGCTTCACATGCTTCCAGTAGTCGAGGCCTGCACGTCTCACAGCTTTTTCGGAAATATCGAAAGCGAGTGGTTTGATGAGTATGAGTTCGAGGCCGAGAGCGACGCAAGTGCGCCCGATGCTCCCGGTGTTACCCGGGATTTCAGGCGCAACTAATACGATTTTAAATTTAGACATTAAACGTTCTTTAGGTAATCAACCAGAGTTCTGATCACAAGACCAGAAGCTCCTTTTGCCGGACAGTATGGTAAGTGACCACCTTGAGAGTCGCCAACACCTGCGATGTCCAGGTGGGCCCAAGCAATGCCTGGCTCAATGAAGTTTTCAATGAACGCAGCACCTTTTGCTGAACCACCGTTTCCGCTTGAACCAATGTTTTTCAAATCAGCAACGATCGATTTCATATCGTTTTTGTGTTCGTCGATGATCGGAAGTTGCCACATGTATTCATCAGAGTTTTTAGCTGATTTTAAAAGGTCATTAGCAAGCTTCTGATCATTTGAGAAAAGACCGCATACTTCTGAACCAAGAGAAACAAGAATCGCTCCTGTAAGTGTTGCAGCGTCGATAAGAGCATCTGGCTTAACATCACAAGCGTAGTTTACTACGTCACCAAGAACTAAACGTCCTTCAGCATCTGTATTGAGGATTTCAACTGTTTTTCCGTTTCTTGCAGTAACGATTGAGTCTGGCATAGTCGCTAGAGAAGAAACAGCGTTGTCTGTAATTCCCAGGAAACAAGAAACTTTTACTGGAAGTTGAAGAAGAACAGCAGCTCTGAAAGCAGCGTACATAGTTGCTGACCCGGCCATATCAAATTTCATGTTCATCATTGAAGCGCCTGGCTTTAATGAGTATCCACCTGTATCGAAAGTTAATCCTTTACCAACAAGGGCAATGTGTTTTGTTTTTGAAGTCGCTTTTGATGGCGTGTATGTCAAGTGAACTAGTTTTGGATCATAAGCAGAACCAGCGTTAACTGAAAGGAACATTCCCATTCCTTCTTTTTTCATTTCAGCTTTGCCAAGAACTTTGATTTTTACGTTTTTAAGATTCTTAACGTCTTTTTCAATTTCTTTTGCGTATGATTCAGAGTGAAGGATATTTGGTGCTTCATTGACGAAGTTTCTTGCAACAGCAATACATTCTCCGACTTTGTTTCCTTCATCCATTGCAGCTTCGAATTTTTTAGCTGAAGTTTTTCTTTCTTCAGTTGCAAGCACAACAGTTTCAAGTTTTGCTTTCTTCTTCACAGCAAGGTGACGATCGAAAACATATGAAGTCATGTGAAGTGATTCAACAATTGCAGTAATTGTTTCTTCAGCTTCGCCTTTCACCATGAATCCATCGATGTAAATTGTAGCATCAGTGAATTTATTGTGAGCAGCTTTCCAGGCGTGAGCGATCTGACGACGAACGATTTCTTTTGTTAATTTGTTTTTATCGCCAAGACCAACGATCATTGCCGAAGCGCCATTGACAAGAGTCAGGTTGAAAAGCTCGCCAACTTCGCCTTTGTAGTGGCGAGAAGCAACAGCGTGATCGAATGCTTCAGCTAGCTCATCGTTCCAGTGAGAACGCGACAATACTTTTTCTGATTTCGCAGTTTCGCCTGCATTTTTAGCAGCAGCTTTCTTAGATGTTTTTGCTTCTTGCACTTTGTTGAAACAAGAGAAAATATGAAGCTCAGTAGTTGAGGATTTCGCTTCAAATGATAAATTAATTTTCATGAGTCTCCCGAGGTTGGTTTACTGTATTAAAAAAAACGAATTGGGGCTAATATAACAGAGTCTATGATAAAAGTAACTACCAGGTATTTAGCATCCAACTTCATTCCTCCCTTTATTATGGGCTTTGTTTTTTTCGTGGCCTTTCTGATCACGTTTTACATGTTTCGAATCATTGGGCTCATTGTTAACAAGGGCGTTGATTTAGTCACTGTGCTCACCATGGTCATGAATCTCTCCGTGTCATTCTTTCCGCTGGCCGCGCCTCTTGCTGCGTTCTTCGCTACAATTTATACGTTGAATAAACTTAGTGAAGATTCAGAAATCATTGCAATGAGATCCTTTGGTCTCACTAAAATTAAAATCTATTTGCCGTTTTTGATCTGCAGTTTGATGATTGCGCTTACGGTTCATTTTCTCTCTGGTGTCTTCATTCCAAGGGCCAATGCGGCCTTTAAGAATACGGTTATTCGCCTCGGTTCCGCCGGGATGATCGACAGTATTAAATCGGGACAGTTTTTTACAGACATTCCCAACGCGACTCTTTTTGCTGAAGAAGTGACTGATGACGGAAATAACTTTAAGGAAGTTTTTCTTCACCTGACCAATAAAGAAAAATCCGAGCAGAGAATTATTTTTGCCAAGACTGGTTCTCTTATCAAAATTTACGCGGACGAATGGCACGCGCCAAGTCTTCGGCTTCATTTAAATGATGGCAACATCGTGAAGCTCAATCCGGCGGGCGATCAAGTTGAAAAAATCCTCTTCGAAGAATACGATTTTCCTGTTTTCAGTTCAGACATTGCAACGACAATGCTTGATAAAGACAGCATGAAGTCTAACCGTGAATTAACGAACCTGATTGAGAAAAAACAAAACGATTTTGAAAAAGCTGCCGTTGAAAAGAAATTGCGGCCCGATGAAATTAAAAATCTGAAGTTAAGTTTTTTTCGGACAAAAGTTGAACTCATGTCCCGTTATGCAGCGGTTGTTCAGATCGTTCTTTTTATCTTTCTGGCCTTTTCACTGGGAATAAAGAAGGGAAGAGGAAGTGGCGGTCATGGGACAGCGAAAGCTCTGGTTATTTTAATAGGCTACTATGCGACGTATTTCTTTCTTATCAGTCTCGCTCAAAAAGGCACTATGGATCCAGTAGTGGCCAACTTCGCTCCGGGTATTCTCTTCGCTATTGTTGGCCTTTATTTTTATCGTAAATTAGATTGGGCAGGATGATTTGTTGCCGGCGCCGGGGTTTGCGGTTGGGCCGGAGCTGCCTGGGCAGGTTGAGTTTTCTTGGCGGCTTCATCACTTGTTTCAGCAGAACCGTCTTTATTGAAAATGAATAAAGGAATCATGTATTTCGTTTTTGCTTCTTCCGGTAAAACCAAATTTTTAGTCGTGCCCTTCAAACCAATCAGTTTATTGTTGTAGAAAACTTTAACAGACTTTGTATTTCCAATAAAAAGACGAATCAGGCTTCCGCGCATAAAGACTGTTCTGCCCTGACGAAGAACATATTTTTTAATTTCTTTATCATCTACCTTGTACGTAATCCAAGAATCACCATCAACCGCATTGATGAAAACAGTTTCTACACCTTTTGTCGGCTGAACACGGTAGCGTGAAGGAAGATATTCATCGTATTGCTCTTTTGAAAGCGAATTATCTTCAGTAAATTGTTTTTCACCAATTGAAATATTCTTCAACTTCACATCATTTACAACAACTTCAGTGTTTTGATGAGCAAGTTTCTGGTCCTGGATTATATTGACTTGAATTGGTTCAGCAGGAGATGCAGTTGTTTCTGTTTTTGGTTGTGGAGCTGCTTTTGGCTTTGGAGCCGATTTCGTTCTTTGGTGAATTGTGCTCAGAACCTGAGGAAGTTTCATTTTATCTTCAGCAGAGCGGTCCATAAGATTTTTTACATTGAAACCTACAACTCCAACGATCAAGACAACAACTGCTGCTTTTGCAAGAAATGCAGTTGAAGAGGCGGTGACACTTTTTACCGTATCGAGCGGTGTGGAAGTCATCGGAGTCAAAGTATTGCGAACAGCTTCGTTTTTAATTTCAATGTTCGTGTTTTCTTTTTTAACGGATTTACTGCCGCGATTATAAGTCGCTTCGAGGACATCAAGAGCTTCTTCCTGGTTGATACCGAGAATTTTAGCCGCTGATTTAACGAAACCTCTGACATAGGTTTTACTTGGAAGTTTGGCGAGATCATCATTTTCCAGATGCTCAAGTAAGCCCATGTGAATTTTGGTTTGTTGTGAAATCGTTTTTAGATTTAATCCACGTTCTTCGCGCTTTTGTCTAAGAAGTTGTCCTATGGTCACAATGCCTTTTGGCGAAGCACTTTCACTGATCTGGTCTGCATTGGGATCCAGAACAGGTCCATGAGGGACACTTTCTGTTTCGTTGATTAAATCCTGGTCGTTTGTGTTTGTTTCGTCAGTCATAATAATTAAAAGTTTGGTGATTCGATTGTTTGTGATTCTTTAATGATTTCCGTCTGGAAATTTTTATTGTTTGCGCTTTGCTCTCTGATTTCAGAGCTGAGTTTTTTCAATTGCTGGTTTGAGAGCGCTACAAACTTTGTCTTCGGGAATTTTTCGATGACAAGCTTAAGTTTGCTTCTCGCTTCTTCGAAGCGGCCGAGGTTCATGAGAACGAGGGCCTGTTGATAATGAGGAGCAGGTTCATTTACGCAAGTTCCTTTGGAAGATTCGCGGAAAGAATCAAGCGCCTGCTTGAATTTGTATTCTTCAGTGTAAAGCTCACCCAGTTTGAAGTGGGCCTGGCAATAGTCTTCTTTTTCTTTTACCGATTTGAACAAAAACTCAAAAGCTTCTGCGCGATCGCCTTCTCTGAGTGCGAGAATAGCAAGATTGTAGTAATTTCTGAATTGATTGGTATAAGTCAAATCCTGGGCCGCTTTATCAAACATTGCGCGGGCTTCTTTCAAGCGATTCTTTTCCATGTAAATGGTACCGAGGTTCGCTTTAGCATCTGTATTTTTTGAATCAAGACTGATTGCCTCTTTCAGTTCTTTTTCGGCCAGTTCAGGTTGCTCGCGAAAGTAATAGGCCATTCCCAGATTATTTCTGATAAGCGAATCCTTTGCATCGAATTCGCGCGCCTTGAGAAGATTCACAAGGGCCTGAGAATAGTTTTTTCTCACGAGATCACTCGTTCCCTGAGAATAGTAAATTTCTGCTTTTTTCTGTTCGACTGTTTTTTCCGCGAACTCTGCGCTTGGATTATTGGCGCAAGAAGCCGCGAAAACAGCTGTGAAAAGAAGTGATCCTATTATTCCATGGTACTTCATTTAGAACCTCTTATTCTAAAGATGATGATTTAGACTATAGTTTACAAGCTTTATTTTCTTCTTGTAAATATGCCGACCGTTTCAAATCCCTTCGTTGCGGGAAATAAGTCGAACAATTCAGCACTCGCGAGTTCATAGTTGTTAAGAGCGCCTGCCGTGTCTCTGGCAAAACTTGTTGGTTCGCAGGCAATGTAGATAAATCCGTCAGGCTTGAATTCAGTTAAGAATTCCTCCAGATTTTTTAATCCAGAGCGGGGAGGATCGATAACGAGCCAGTTTGGTCTCGGATGTCCCTCTTTGCCGAGGTTGATCAAAGCCTTCACAGCGTTTTTTTCATAGAGATCGACCGAGAAAAACTTCTGATGATTTTGAGCATCGGGGGTTTTTCTGTATTTATCCACCACAAGTGTAGTGTTCATGAATTTTTTAGAAATATTTCCATTTCCGCCAAAAAGATCGTAAACCACGGCCTTAGGAGGAATGACCTCAACGGCCTTTTTTTGAATCCAGTTGCGAAGAACTTCGTTCATTTCATAATTCACCTGAGTGAATCCGCCGTCAGCGTAAGGTTTGTTCACTGAGATCTGAACGTTGTGGCCCGGCATGTCCTGATCTTTGGCGTAGATTTCAATATGACCTTGGGGAGGCTGATTCTTCACCAGGTTTAACCAGGTATCGTTTTCATAAATCCGGCGCAATTCAAAGGCGACACTTGGATCAATGATTTTGCATTTCGGAACAGGAAGAATATTGTTTTTTTCATCCATCATTCCCAAAAGTCTTTTTCGTTTATCGTAGTGAAGCTGAATGCGGTTTCTATAGCTGAAACGGCGTTTAGCCCCGTGGACATTGATGACTGGATTGCTGAACTTGAACAAATGTCTGGCGAGTGCAGCTTTTTTATATTCGAGCTCTTTTTCGTAGACCGTGTGTTGATAGTCGCAGCCGTTGCAGCTTGAATAATGTTCGCACTCCGCTGCAATTCTATCAGCAGAAGGAACAGCGACATCGTTTAATTTTGCAAAACGAACGCCTTTTTTTTCAGAGAAAACCGTAGCCTCGCCAGTTTCACCCGGTAGCGTTTTCTTGATAAAAGTAATTGAGCCGTCTGATTTATCGACGCCCTGGCCAAGAGGGTCGATATTTTCGATGCGAAAGTTTATTTTCATATGATTTACTGCTTAAATATTTCCTGAATTAATCTTCTAATGATATGCTGTCCCGTCTACTTATACAATGAAATTGGCAAATCAAAACGCAGGCTGAAATGGACCAGAAGTTTATTCGAAATTTTTCTATTATTGCACACATCGACCACGGGAAATCGACTCTCGCAGACAGGATTATGGAAGCTACGGCAGCCGTTTCTCAGAGAGAGAAAAAAGATCGATTACTCGACAATATGGATCTTGAGCGCGAGCGTGGGATTACAATTAAAGCTCAAGCTGTTCGCATTCCCTATAAAGCAAAAGATGGTAATACCTATTATTTCAACCTGATCGATACTCCAGGCCACGTGGATTTCTCATACGAAGTTTCTCGGTCACTGGCGTCTTGTGACGGTGCTCTTCTTGTTGTCGACGCTTCTCAAGGTGTTGAGGCCCAGACTCTCGCCAACGTTTACATGGCCATTGATAACAATCTTGAGATTCTTCCTGTCATTAACAAGATTGATTTACCTCACGCTGATCCGGAAAGAGTCAAAAAAGAAGTTGAGGATATTATCGGCATCGATACAAGCGATGCTTGTTTAGTTTCAGCGAAATCTGGTCTTGGGATCGAAGATCTTCTTGAGCAAATTGTGGCGAAAATTCCTTCACCGGTAGGAAGACCAGACACAGATCTTCAGGCCCTTATTTTTGATTCCTGGTTTGATAATTATCAAGGTGTCGTCATTCTCGTTCGTGTTGTCGAAGGAACATTGAGAAAAAAAGATAAAGTCTTTTTGAAAAATGCGGGAATGGAATATGAAGTTTTAAAACTGGCGGTCAATTCGCCGTTTTTTACTGAACTAGATTCGCTTACTGCAGGCGAAGTAGGAATGGTGATCTGTGGTATTAAAACTATTCGTGACGTCAGTGTTGGTGATACTATTGTTCATGCCAACAAAAAAGAGACTCCAAATGTTCCGGGATACATGGAAGTCAAACCCATGGTATTTTGTGGGATTTTCCCTGTTGAGTCTACTGATTATGAAAATCTTAAAGATGCACTAGAGAAGCTTGCTCTTAACGACGCTTCTTTTTCTTATGAACCGGAGAGTTCAGCAGCTCTTGGCTTCGGTTTCCGCTGTGGGTTCTTAGGTCTTCTTCACATGAACATTATTCAGGAAAGACTTGAGCGCGAGTTTAACCTTCTTCTTATTTCCACAGCTCCTTCTGTTAGTTATAAAGTTCGTCAGACAGACGGTACAGAACTCACTATTTCCAATCCAAGTGAAATGCCTGAAGCAGGAAAAATTGAAACAATTGAAGAGCCGATGGTCGCTCTTTCGATTCACTGCCCGAATGAATACGTCGGACGCATGATTACTTTGTGTGAAGAACGCAGAGGAATCCAAAATCAGATTAAATATATTACCGCTGATCGCGTACAGGTTATGTACGATTTGCCTTTGTCGGAAATGGTTTTTGACTTTTACGATAAGCTAAAGGGTATGACCAAGGGTTATGCTTCGATGGATTATGAATTCAAGGGTTATGCTGTTTCGGATATGGTGAAGGTCGACGTTTTACTCAACGGCGACACAGTTGATGCTCTTTCTATCATCTGCCATCGTGACAATGCGTTCTATAAAGGTCGTGACCTTGTGCAGAAGTTGCAAAAATTAATCGACAGGCAACAATTTGATATTGCAGTACAGGCTGCCATCGGTGCTAAAATAGTTGCACGCGAAACTGTTAAAGCTCTTCGTAAAAACGTTCTGGCGAAATGTTACGGTGGTGACGTTTCCAGAAAACGTAAACTTCTTGAAAAGCAAAAAGAAGGGAAGAAGCGCATGAAGATGGTTGGATCAGTAGAGGTGCCGCAAGAAGCGTTCCTCGCTGTTTTGAGTACTGACGAATAAAGATTGGAACACGCAAAATAAAGGATTATATGCACCCGTCGCTGAAGGAACATTTTTTAAAAGCACTCGATATCTACACTCAGGGCAATCATTACGAGACATTGCTTGAGGCCAAGAAAGAATATTTCACCATCACTGGCCAGGCCAACGATGATGACGATGATTTCGAAGCTCGTATGAATTCATTTAATGAATGGTATGTTTTGCAATTTATTTCAAAGCGCGGAACAAGAACAGTTATCAGTGATTATCTGATTAATAATCAGGTCGATGATTTTCTTGCAAAGGCCCTTACCGGGGTCAATTACTCTCTTTACGAATACATTGGAAAAAACTTTAGAGGATTTGATGTCCTCTACGATATGCTTCACGATAAAAAGATCTCCCTTCCAAAAGGAGAGTCTCTCCCTTCAATCATCAAAGATGATATTTTCGTCGGGCGCGTTCTGACTTATGAAGATAAGAATTATCTCATGAGCGGTCTCTGCGTTATTCCAAAAGAAGTTCGCGGCATTCTTAAAAAAGAATGTAAAAAAGTGCGCAAACTTAAAAATCCCGGCGAAGAATTGAAATTTCTTTTGAAGATTGAGTCTTACAAAACGAAATGGATTCGCTACGGTCATGTCGACGCGACTAAGATTTTCAAATTTGACTAAACTTTTCGGTTTCACATTATTAAGAAACGGTGTGAAGTATGATTACTCTTTTAAAGAGTCATTACTCTCACTTGAGCCCCTTGTGGAAAAAACTTATCTCGCTCTTGATGCGGGAGAGGATTCTACATCAGAAGCAGTGAAAGCTATTTCTTCTGTGAAAATCATTCCATCGACATGGGACATGAGCCTGGCAAAGGGACATGTTTTATCAGTCGAAACCAATAAAGCTTTAGAGGCTCTCCGGATTGAACATGGGCAGGAAGAGCATTCCTGGGGAATTTATCTGCAAGCAGATGAAGTTCTTCACGAAGAAGATTACGACATTTTAAAGCGGGATATTGAAGAAGCTGAACGCACAGGTTGCGATGCCGTTTCGTTTCGCTATCTGCATTTTTGGCAGACTCATCATCACCTGGCCATTGCGAAGAACTGGTATCCCCAGGAGATTCGGGCAATCAAATTAAAATCATCCGTTAAATCTTACGGTGATGCCCAGAGTTTCCAGGGGCACAAAAAAATATTTTTTACTGAAGCACGAATCTTTCATTACGGGCATGTCCGTGATCAAAATGTTTATAAGAAAAAAATGGAAGACATGAGCAAGCTCTACGATGCAGACGCAACCAAGAGCAAATACTATAATCAGAAAGATCGCGATAAAAATTATACTGACTGCATTTTGTATTTCGGCACTCATCCATTAGTCATGAAAGAGAGAATTTTACGAATGGGTGACACCTGGGAATTGCCAGAGGTTGAAGAAATTTACCTTCTTGGTAAGAAAACGGATTATTCAGAAAAGGTGATTCAGTCTGTTGCCGCAAAAAAAATTCACTGGATGCAGGAGAAACCGAAGATCGGGCCGGTAACGAAGATTGTCGATCTGCACCCGGGATTAATGAAAAGACTTTTTGGATACACTTCAGTTCCCGATAAAATGAAATCAAAGCTCGCTCATGAGTGGACCAATGATTTTAAATTCATCCTTCAGCTTTCAGAAAAAGAAATAGGGTTTACTCGTCACCAGCACTGATCTTGTGTCTGCTGATCATCAAGTAGGGAATAACGCCAATGGCGTTGTTTGCCAGGCTGCAAATATAGAAAAGATTAAAAAGAGAAGCTCCGTTTGAAATACCTGCCATGGAAAACAGGTTGGCAAATAAAACGTGACCTACGCCTAATCCGCCCGGAGAAATGGGAATGGCCACAGTAATAGAGCCAATGGGGATAAAGGTAAAGGCGTAATGAAAAGGAATAGCTTTTTCAAGAAACGGTGACGCTACAATCCAGAAGGCCAGAATCGCAATAAACTGAGTTGCGACACTAAGGATAAAACTTTTAAGAACATCAATACGGTTCTCTCGTAAAGCAAAAAGCTGGGCGAAAACACCTTCAATTTTTTTTCCAAGAACAGGAATGAGTCCCAGGAAGTGAAGCAGATTTAACTGAATTTTTCTGGGAGAAATCAGCACCCCGAGGAAAAAAGCAGCTCCCGCAAACAGAATTAAATTTAACGAGATGATGTGAGAAAGCTTTGGGGATAAAGCGGTGACGTCACTGTAATAAACCAGGCTGAAAAAACCTGCAAGAAACAATAGACCGGTCAATCCCATGATTCTGTCCAGGAGAGTGATGGTTACCAGAAAAGTTTTTGAAAAATCAGGGCTAAGTTTTTTAATGTATGCCAGCTTAATCAAATCACCGGTCACTGCCCCCGGTAAGACACTTGAAAAAAAAAGTCCGATATAGTTCAGACGAAGAACATCAAAGAAACGCAGAGGTTTTTTAGCCTTGGTTTCAAGCAGAAGTTTATAGCGGTACGCACCGATAAAAATCTGGACCAATAAAAGGAGAAAACCAATCCACATTTGTGGACCAATCATCAGGGATTTTTTTACAAGAGAAAAATCCAGTTTTCCGCTTGAGACAAGCCAGTAGATCAGACCAATGGCCAGCAAGAATTTCAAAAGAGTTTTGATCATGATTTATTCTAACATGAGATTGTTGAGTGCTCTATTAGAGTTTAGTGACAATGTAGGTGATGCAAGGTGTCTCTCCTGCAAAAACTTAGCTAATTGACCTCTCAAATGTTATAATTCCTCTGTTAATTAATTGAGGAGAACCTAATGAAAGTTTCAGTTATCGGAACAGGGTATGTAGGCCTTGTGAGTGGGACATGTTTTGCAGAAATTGGTCACGATGTGACTTGTATTGATATCGATCCGAAAAAAATCGACATGCTTAAGGCCGGCAAATCGCCTATCTATGAACCGGGATTAACTGATCTGCTTGAAAGAAATATTAAATCGGGAAGAATGCATTTTTCACTGAACTATGATTCTGTAAAAGAAGCTAAAGCTATTTTCCTTGCAGTCGGAACACCTTCTGCTGATGATGGCCGTGCTGATCTGAAATACCTGAGAGCTGCGGCTATCGAAGTTGCCAAAAATATTTCTGAAGATGCCATCGTGGTCATTAAATCAACTGTGCCAGTTGGAACCAACGTTGAAATTAAAAAATTAATTACTGAACACACTAAAAAGAAATTCCACCTTGTAAACAATCCGGAATTTTTGAAAGAAGGTTCAGCAGTTGAAGACTTTATGAGACCGGATAGAGTTATCATCGGTCATCAAGACGAATATGCTATGAGTATTATGGAAGAATTGTATGCGCCGTTGGTGAGACAAGGAAATCCGATTTACGGAATGAGCAATCTTTCTGCTGAGATGAGCAAGTATGCAGCGAATTGTTTCTTGGCAACCAAGATTTCTTTTATCAATGAAATTGCCCGTCTTTGCGATGCTACCAACGCAGACATTGAAGAAGTTCGCAAAGGGATTTCTTCCGATAAGAGAATTGGTGGACACTTTCTGTATCCGGGGCCAGGGTATGGTGGATCATGTTTTCCGAAAGACGTGAAAGCTCTTATCGCGACAGCAGAAGATCACGGTATGGAATTAAAAATTGTGAACGCGACTGAAGAAGTCAATGATGAGCAAAAAGCTTACGTGTTCCAAAAAGTAAAAAAATATTACGGCGAAAATCTCAAAGGAAAAGTTTTTACATTCTGGGGAGTGGCTTTCAAAGCGAACACGGATGATGTAAGAGAAACGGCAGCGATTGCAATGGCAAGAAAACTGATCGGCGCTGGTGCCACAGTTAATATTTTTGATCCGGTTGCAACTGAAAATTATCTGCATGTCATGAAAGAGTACAAAGAATGTGAAGGCAAAATTACATCTTTCGATAATAAATATGATGCTCTTAACGGTTCAGACGCTTTGATTACAGTGACTGAATGGAGAGAGTTTAATTCTCCTGATTTTCTAGAAATTAAAAAACGTTTAAATAAGCCAGTCATCTTTGATGGTAGAAATTTATACGATACAAAGAAAATGCTTGCTGAAGGTTTTGACTATTTTGCCATTGGGAAATTTATCAAATGAAAATTGCAGTCGTTCAACTTACATCAGTTCTCGATTATAAAATTAACGTAGAAAAAATCCGCGGCTTTCTTGCTGAAGCAAAAGCGCAGGGAGCGGACGCGGCTTTCTTACCGGAAGTTTTTTATTCAATGAGTGATGGAGTGACACCGACACCTTATCTGGTGGAAGAAGGGCCGCAAGGACCTAATGAGCACTACAACAACATCAGAAAGCTTGCGATAGATTTTAATATGGCATTAATCGGCGGTTCCGCTGCAACTTTAAAAGACGGCAAGGTCGTCAACCGCGCGTACAATTTCGACAAAGATGGAAACGATCTCGGGCATTATGATAAAATTAATCTTTTTGCCTGCGATCTTCCGAATAAAAAAATATCAGAAGCCAACAATTATACGGCCGGATCGGATTATAAAATGGTGGAGTTCAACAACACTAAAGTTGGTCTCGGCATTTGTTTCGACATGCGTTTTTCTGAGCTTGCTCTTCATTACCGAATGAATGGAGCTAAAATTCTGACTTTCCCGGCCGCTTTCACTGTTCCAACAGGCAAAGCTCACTGGCATACGCTTCTTCGTGCGAGGGCCATTGAAAATCAATGTTTCGTCGTGGCAGCTGCACAATGGGGTCACCACAATGAGAAGATGCAAACTTATGGTCATTCACTTGTTGTCGATCCGTGGGGAGATATTATTCTGGATCTTCAGGAAGGAGAGAAAGTTGGTGTTGTAAGTCTCGATTTTCCAAAAATCGAGTTGATCCGCCAATCTGTTCTGATGAAACGCGAATGAAACGGTTTTTTTTCTTCTTCTTTCTTTTTATTTCTACGTCTTCCTTTGCCGATCTTTATATTCAAACTGACTATAGAGCGGGTACTAAACCTAATGTCGTGACGAAACACCATATCTTTTTAGAAAAGCCCTATACCGTTAAATATGAGTTGAGACGTTACGTCCTCATTTTGAAAAAAGTGAACGCTAAAGAAGCTACTCTTGAAACGGAATCCTACGACGTAGATGATAAGGGCAACACCGCCATGACCGGGGGTTCCTATGGCAACTATGCCATTGGGAAATCGAAAACTTTTGTCGAAGAAGGAAAAGGCAACAGACCTAAGTTTGTTTTCAAAATCTTTTTTGAAAAATATGCCCCTGTTAAAAATTAGAAAGGAAGCAGGTCTTCAGCTCGCTGGTTAAATTGCCACGTCGGATTTTCAGCATTCAATTCTTCCCCTTTTATAATTTTTTCATAAAGAGCAAGATAGCTGACTGCGTGTTTATTAATGTTGAAATTGTCTTCGACATACTTTCTGATCTCTTTCGGATCAAAAGTTCTTCCAGGATTTTTTACTTTCTCCATCAGTTCTTCATGTGAAGAAACGACGAAACCAGTTTGCGGTTGAATTAATTCGGGAAGGCTTCCGTACTGTGAGCCGATCACCGGCAACCCCTGAGACATCGCTTCAATGACTGCAATTCCGAAAGGCTCATGCCATCTCACAGGAAAGAGAAGGGCATCACACTCACGAATGATCTGCATCTTCTTATCTCCGCCGATAATTCCATGATTGTGAATAAAACGGGAGAGTCCCCACCATTTACCGCCAACGATATTTAAATGTTTGCCAGCGGCCCTGCAGGCTTTCACAGAGTGCTTTAGATTTTTCACTTTCCATGAAGCTTTCGCTAGAAAGAGGAAATTGTTCCACTTCTTCTCTGAAGGGTAATAAGGATATTCATTGAGATCAATGCAATTATAAACGAACTGAGAAGAGCCATGGATCTCAGCATGTTTTTTCGAAACAAACACAGAGTTCTTACCAAAAATTTCTCCGACTTTTCCGTTGCCATGAATAGTAGTAATTGTCGGAATTTTTCCAGGAACAGTGTGATTATAACTCAGATGAATGATGTCAGCGTCCTGAGGAATCAGAGCTTGCCAGACTTCATGTGTTTCATCGAGACAAGGAATTAACTCGATTCCATACTGCTGAACTTTTGATTCGGGATGGCCGATAAGAACAACTTTGTGACCTAGCCGGGCGAGCTCAACCATGTGCCAGAAGAGAATTCGTTCAATGCCACCGTATCCAATGACGGGAAGAAGTGCCGTATGTTGAAAAACAATTTTCATAGTTTTTTGCCAATTTGCAGATCGTAGAGCTTGGAATATTTGAGTAGGGCCGAGAGAGAGTTGATACAGCAGATGATAAATCCGTATCGGCCATCAAGAAAACCCAGCTTGAAAAAATAATCACGGAGAAATTTGAAAATGGGTCTAGTGACGATTTTAAACACGCTTGAACGGACTCCATCACTGAAAGCAGCTCTTGCCGCAATTGTCGTGAATTTGTCAGTCTGTTGAATGTGCGAGGAAATGGACTCATACGAATAATGAAGTAAATCTCCCTTCAGGAAACCGATGCGCTCGTCGTTCTTCATTTTCAAAATATCGTGCGGGTTTTTTCCACGCCATTCTGCTTTTTCTTTTTTGACCAGTCGAAGTTTAGTGTCTGGATACCATCCACAATGACGGACCCAAAACCCATTGTAGTTTGTCAGACGATGGAACTCGTAACCATCGTACTGGCAGTTTGCCTTCACTTTCTTGATTTCTTCCAGCAGTTCCGGAGACAGGGCTTCGTCTGCATCAAGAGAAAGAACATAATCGTGAGTTGCACATTGAAGCGCAAAATTCTTTTGCTCAATATGTCCCTTGAAAGGATTTTTTAAAAAACGAGCGTTGAACTCACGGCAGATTTCTTCTGTCTTATCTGTTGAAAAAGAATCGACGACAAGAATTTCATCTGCGATTGGAAGAACTGAGCTGATGCATCGACCTATGTTCTTCTCTTCGTTGTACGTTATGATAGCGACAGTTAAATTAATCAATTTTACCACTGCATTTTAATTAGGGTTTTATACTTGAAAGTATATTTAGACTGCTCTCCTTTGACAAATCCTCATTTATCCGGAATTGGTGTTTATAACCGAAATCTCTTTCTGGAAATGCATAAATTGGCCGGTGAAATCATTGAGCCTGTTCTCAAGTTGAATCGGTACGGCAAAAGACATTTTGTCGAGCAGCACCTTGGGCACAGTGTGCTTTTGCTTCCTCCGCTTATTCTCAATAAAAAAATTATTTATCACGGGACTGATCATAAACTTAACGTCCATTCCAGAGGACCGCGAATAGTCACAATTCACGATATGCAGCCATTTCTTGACCAATGGCTGGACAGTGAATTTGCCAGAAAGCGAAGAGAAGTTATCTCTAAAACTCTAAAATCCTCTCCTGATAAAATTATCGCTGTCTCTCATTTTACTAAAAATGAGATCATAAAGTTTTTTCCCACCATGGAATCAAGAATTGAAGTTGTTTACCATGGTGCTGATTTTGAATCCAAAATTCCTGTAGATGAAAGCAATTCGCTGGAAAAGAAAATTGAAGGAAAACCTTTTTTGCTTTTTATCGGTAACATCGAAGAAAGAAAAAATCTGATCAATCAATTGAAAGCCTTTGCGCTGTTAAAGAAAGATTATCCTGATTTATTGTTTTTGGTCGCCGGAAAGCCAGGCTTTAATTATCAAAGCGTGGAACATTTTTTAACTTCTTTTGAATTTAAAAGCGATGTCTTGCTTACTGGTTATTTGAATGAAACGGAAAAAGATTTTGCTTTAAAGAATACGAGCTGCTTAATGTTTGCTACATGGTACGAAGGATTTGGGATTCCAGTGATAGAAGCTCTCGCGGCCGGAGCCCCTGTATTGATTTCTCATGCAGGAGCCTTGCAGGAAATTGCGGGACAGTATTGTGAAAGTGCCGACCCGACTTCACCGGAAGAAATGGCACTTAAAGTAACAAAAATAATGAGTGGAAAGAGTGTGGCAAAAATAGCCAGCATTAGTGAATGGAAAAAAAGCTGGAGCTGGGAAAAAGCGGCCGCTGAAACTTTAAAAGTATACTCACAGTTTGAGTAGATTACATGTACGGATTTTCACCAGCTACGTGATCAGTCAGATCCACAACTTCAGTAATCATAGGAAAATTTTGTTTCACTAAAGTTTGTATACCATCTTTCAGTGTAGCTTTCGAACTTGAGCAACCTTGACAGCCACCGCTTAGACGAACGAATAATCTATCATTATCTAAATCGATTATTTCAACATTTCCACCGTGAGCAGCAAGGGCAGGGCGAACTTGTTCATCAAATAATGTTTCAAGTTTTTTCATCATAAAAAATCCTTATGGCTTAATATCTTTTTCTTAATAATTCTAACTGAGAAATGGCCGAATAGACAGCATGTTCTACTCTCAGTATGCTCGACGATACTTTCACACTAGTGAATCCGGCAGCATGAAATCGCTCAACATCTTCTGCAATCCAGCCACGCTCTGGCCCTACTGCCAGGGTAACAGGTTTTGCAAAATCTAATTCAACATCCAAAAAGCTTTTGTCAGTTTTAATATCGAGAATAAATTTTTGCGGCTGATCTTTGTATTGTTCAGCTGGATTGTATTTTTCCAGTTTGAACTCCGGCAAGTGCGCATAGATCGCACTTTGAGAAAGACCATTCAGCAGAAATTCCTCGTAAGCTTTGTCTTCAAAAATTTTTGAATCGAGATAACTTTTTTCTGAAAGTGCAGCTTTGAAAAAATGTATTTTACTGGCCCCAAAGGTCGTTGCATGCTCGAGAATTTTTTTGCTGGTCTGAGGTCTCGATAATCCAATGACAAGATCAAACCATTGTGGCTGAGCAGAAATGAGGGGCTGAAGCTCCAGTCTACAAAAGTCGCTTGAGAGTTCCAGAACAATTCCCTTAGTCAGTCCCTCATTCAAAACAGTGCATTTCACTTCATCGCCTTTTTCAAGTTTGAGGGTGTCGTGAATGTGGCCAAGAATCGCCTTGTCGGTGATGAGGCCCGATTTATCTTTGAGTATGAGTGAATTCATGACGGCTTTGTCTCACTGGCTGATTTCATCGTCAAGTTTGCTGCAATAATTATCTGCACTTCGCTGAAGGTATCTGCTTATCCCCTTGAAATGCACGGGGCATGAAACTTATAAACGAATTATTTTTGTCCTCACAGTTCACTCTATTGACCGCTCCGGTGGCGGCCGGGAAGACCAGGTTGGTCGTAGAATTTTACCGGGAGGAGCAATATAAAGTTATTTTTGTCTCCCCATTGCGGGCCCTGGCCAATGAGGTCTATCAAAAGCTTTCCGCGACAGACAAAAAAGTTTTTTTGGCAGGAAGGGGAAATTCTCTTGAAGAAACTTTTACTGATTTTCTTCAGGCCAGAAAAGGATTTTTGGTCACAACCATGGAGCTTTTAAACGAAGATTTTCTGGAAGCTTGTTCTGAACAGCATGAAAACATTCTTTTCATTTTAGATGAATTTCATCTTTTTTATCATTGGGGAGCAGAATTCAGGCCCATTCTGCATGATCGCTTCCTGGCCATTCTGGATACTCAAGCTCCCGTGATGGGCATCACCGCGACCATGAGTTCTGAGTTGCTTGATCGCATGCAAAATGATCTTGCTTATCATTCTGAATATTGGATCCATCTCGATTACGGTAATCACAAACTTCACCGCGAGCCTAAAAAAATTCATTATTTTCACGCGATGAAGCCGGCCCTTTTTAACCGCGCTTTCTGGAGAGAGATGAGAATGAAGGAAGATTGTGATGTCCATCTTCTCTTTTGTTCGTATCGTTCCGAAGTGGACGAGCTGGTGGCAAGAGCGAAGCGAATGGGATTGCGTGCGCTTGGGTGCGTCGGCGGTGAAGTTGAAATCTTTCTTAAAGATCTGGAAAAATGTCAGGGAAAAATTGATGTTATTTTTTCAACCACGACTCTTAGTCATGGAGTAAATTTGCCGGAAATAAAAAAAGTTTTTATCAACTATGAAGTTGGAAATTATGATTTCTGGCTCCAGATGATTGGTCGTGGCGGAAGACAGGGAGCAGATTATGAAGTGTATACGTTTGATTCTTTTCACGCGTCTAAAAAAGATCTTTTAAAAAACTGGATGCAGTCATATTTGGCTGACTTTAGCCTTTAAAAAAGGTAATTTTGAGAGGAGATGCAAACAAAAATCGAAGGCCTGGTCCTTTCCAAAGTTCCCTATGACGAACGACACGTCATTGCCCATCTCCTGCTCAGAACAGGACGGAAAATATCTGTCGTTTTTTACGGCGGGCGAGGTGGGGGAAAGAAGCAAAAATCGTCAGTCATTGAATTGGGATTCATGCTTTCAGTTGAACTTCAGCAAGCTAAAACTAACACTGAAATTTATCATGCAAAAGAATGGAATCTTGTCTGGCACCACGACAAGATCAGGCTTCAGCATCAGGCTTTTTATCTGATGTGTTTTTTTCTAGAGATTATCAATAAAATTGCTCCGGTCGAAAATCTCCATGATGTTCATCATGAGAATACTGAAATGGTAGGTTTGTTTACCTCATTAAGCAATGCTCTTGTCCACCTGGAAAGATGCCTGATTCAAGAATCTTTCTTTTCACATTCCCATGCTGTGATATTCTTAACAAAGACGCTTCTTCATCTGGGAGTTTTTCCGGAGAGAGAACACTGCACGCTATGTGGTGAAGAGCTTGCCGCTTTCAACGATATGTTTTTGATCGCTGAAGAAGGTGGCTTTGCTTGTCCACCTTGTATGAACTTGAGAAAGACATACACGGTGCAGTCGGGAAGAGAATTGTGGGAGCTGGTTGGGCATATTGCTCACACTAAATACGGCGAACTTGGGCTTATCAAGCTCGAGTATAAATCTCTTCCGCGAATGTTGTTTCACTATTTCTGCTTTCAATTTCATTTTGAAGAAAAGGATTTTAAAACGGCTTCAATGATATTTTAGTGAGAAGGTTTTATGGCTTTTTTCCTTGCAACCAATGGTCAGCTTCACCCTTACAACTTCCGGTACCTCGATGGCGATTTTGAAAAAGCTCGTCTTGAACGAACTGAAATTCATGCAACTTCAAAGATAAATGAATCGAAATCTAAGGCCCTGCCTGATCATCAAAAAGAATTTTATGCCATAGATATCATGACAAAACCGATCCATACCATGGCCGTGGATTCATTGCTTAAAGACGTCAAAAACCTCATGAAGACTTACGATATCCGTCACGTTCCGATAGTCAAAGACAGACACATTGTCGGGATGATTTCAGATCGCGATCTGCTCAAGGTTGGAATGAGCGGGACGTTTCCCTTTTTGAAAGCCGCCAATATCATGTCGACAGTTTTAATTGTGGCCCTGGATGAAACGCCTCTGGCCCACGTCGCCAGAGTCCTGATGGAAGAAAAAATCAGTTGCTTACCTGTCATCGACAGCAATCAGCTGCTCGTAGGAATGATTTCGCGAACAGATATTTTAAGGGCCGTTGTTTATAACCGTCTCGTCTTAAAATAATGGTCATTGTGAAGGCAGGCGTGATAGACTAACGCCTATCATGTATTCCAAACTCACTAAACAATTGTTTCCTTATTTGAAGCCATATAAAAACATGGCCCTCGGCTCATTTCTTCTTTCGTTTGTTCTTGCGGCCCTTTCCGGAGCTCAAGTCAAATTGATTAAACCCATTTTCGACAAAGGTTTAACCGGAAATGCGACGTGGAATGAATTTTTGTTTCTTGCGGGCGGACTGCTGGTTCTTGGAATTGTGAATTTTCCGGCGCGCTTTTACCATTTCTATTGGATGAGATTTGTTGGTGAGAAAATCAACAATGATGTTCGCGATGAAATTTTTGCAAAACTTCAAAAGCTTCCAACTTCTTTTTATAATCAAAATAAACAAGGTCGCATGCTTTCGACTTTGTTAAACGATGCTGAAATATTCGCTCAATCATTTAAGGCTATGATCGATGTCGTTCGCGAGCCCGTTAAAGCTTTAGTCTATCTTGGACTGGCTTTCTGGAGTGACTGGCAGCTTTCGCTTGTGATCATACTGGTCGGTCCTCTTTTTGTGGCGATTTTTCAAATTAGTGGAAAGAAAATCAAAGCCAATCAAAAAGAAGTTCAGGAAGGACGTGCTGAGTTTACACATAATCTGAGCGAAGGATTGTCTGCTCACAAAGTGACGAAAGCTTTTAATCTTCAAAAATTTGTCATGGATCGTTTCAAACGTTCTCAGGATTATCATTTTAGATTTCAAATGAAGACGAGTAAGGTTGAAGAGCTTGCTCATCCTTTTGTTGAATTTGTCGGGGCCATTGCTTTCTCTTGTGTCATTATGTTTGCTTATTTCCGTATCAAATATCACGGGATGACAGTCGGTGATTTCATTCAATTCGTAACAGCGCTCGCGCTTCTCATGGATCCAATCAGAAAATTTTCTCAAGCAAATGTGAAAATTGGACAGGGGGTAGCCGCTCTTGATCGCATCAATGAAATTCTTCACCTTGAAGAAGAAGTAGATAAAGGAACAATTGTTCCTCAGCACTTTTTCAATGAAATTGTCGTTGAAGATGTTACCTTTGCGTATGGCGATCATAACGTCATCAACAATCTCAGCATGAGAATTAAAAAGGGTCAGAAGGTTGCCCTTGTCGGTCTTTCTGGGTCAGGTAAGTCAACACTGATAAACTTGTTGCTTGGCCTTTATCCTGTTAACCATGGACAAATTTATATCGATGGCCATGCATTAAACGCGATCAAACTTAAGGAATTGAGAAAACTTTTCGGGCTGGTCTCTCAGGATATTTTTCTGTTCCATGATACGATCCGTGCCAATCTTGCAATTGGCGGAAATTTTACCGATGAACAAATCCAGCGGGCACTTGATGTTTCTTACGCCTCAGAATTCGTCAATCGTTTGCCAGATGGACTAGACACAGTTATTGGTGACAGAGGGGCGAAGCTTTCTGGCGGACAACAACAACGTCTCACAATCGCACGTGCTTTCCTTCAAAATACTGACATCCTTCTCTTTGATGAAGCGACTTCTGCTCTGGATAATGAATCCGAAAAAGTTGTTCAACGCGCTTTAGAAGCTATTGCCGGGAATAAAACGGTTATTGCAGTTGCACACAGACTTTCGACAATTCAGGATTACGATCAGATTTTTGTCATGAAAGAAGGAAGTTTAGTTGAGCAGGGAACCCACTCTGAATTGATAAATGCTTCTGGTGAATATAAAAAACTTTACGAGCTTTCTCTTAAATCCTAATCAACCAGTTTTCAAAATTTTGAGTGCGCCTCTGAATTTAGTGACAAATTCATAAGGGGTTTTGGTTTTCATTGCACTTCGAACAATATATTTCGGGCGGAAATAGAATTTGCGATAAGCAATTTTGTGAAGCTTAACCAGCTTTTCCATGGGAACGAATTCTTCCCAATGATCAACTTTAAAATCTTTCGTCGGGTTGAGAGCAAACTTCTGCCATCGTCCGTCTTCAATGAGCCCTTTGGCCACAGCTTGATTGTAGGCTTCAGTGTGTGGATACAATGTCATGATGTTAAATTGAGCGTAGTCCGGATCGAGATCGATCAGGAACTGGATATTGTTTAAAATATCGGCTTCAGATCTTTCATGAGGAAGACCAATCATGAAGTCAGCTACAGAAACAATGCCGAGCTCGCGACACCATTTGAAAGCATTCTGAACTTTTTCAATCGTGCAGCCTTTTTTCAGAACTTTCATTCCTTCATCGCTGCCTGTTTCAACGCCAAAGGAAATGAGCCGGCAACCGTTCTTCTTTGCGATGGCCAGGGCTTCTTTGGTGAGGGAGTTTACGCGTCCTCTGAAATCCCAGGTGATGTTAAAGTTTCTGCGTTCAAACTCTTCGCAAATTTCAATCAATCTTTTCGGAGTAATGTTAAAGAGGTCATCATAAAAATGAAATTCATCGTAACCCAGTTTTAAACATTCTTCGATTTCGTCAGCAATCAATTCTGGCGAACGTGAACGATATTTTTTATAGGGGACATTGCAGAAAGTGCAAAGATAAGGACAACCGCGGCTGCTGATAATCGTTGCAAGATTTGAACTGATTCCCAATATACTGCTGTAACGGATGTGCTTGATGTATTTTCTGTTGGGAATCGGCAGCTCGTCGATATTTTCAATATAGGCAGGATTGACAATGACAGAGTTAAGAAACCGATTGTCTTTTTTTGGCTCTTCCGCTCGAGAGATAGATGTCTTTGTGTATACTCCAAGGATGTCTTCAATGGGTTGGTTCACGGAAAGACGTTGGATCATTTCGGTAAAAGATTTTTCACCTTCACCGACCACTATCGAATCAATATTGGGAAGAGCGATGGCCTCATGAGGATAAGAAATGGAATGATGGCCACCCAGGCAGATGTGGATATGTGGAAAAGTGCGTTTTATATTTTCAGCTGCCAGCTTGATGTCGACAAGAGATATAGTAAAACTTGTCATACCCACAACGTCGGGTTGGATTTTTTTCAGGCGCTCAATGAGTTGCTCATGATCCACCTGTTCAGCAACACAATCGATGAAATAATAATTATGCTCAGGAGCATGTTTTTCTGCATAGGAAAGGACATAGAGGGCCCCCAGCGGAGGAAAATAGCCGTAATCATCCGCTTCAAGGAAACTATCTCCTTTCTCATCAGGGAATTCCGCGATGGTATTGCGGTCAGGTGGATTGATAATAACTATATTCATCAAATTGATCATAACATATACTTTTATTGAGTAAAAAAAAATTAGGTTAACAACTAGTTATGATTTCATTGGGAATTATTTGTTTTCAGGGACACTCATCAGCGGCAGCACTTATCTGCGATGGAGAAGTCGTTGCCGCAGTAGCAGAAGAACGGTTCAGTCGGAAAAAATCCACTGATTCTTTTCCTGAACAGTCGATAGCGTGGCTGTTGAAGCAACGTGGAATAACTGTAGATCAAATAGATCACGTGGCCGTTGGCTGGTGCCCGAAAAAAACATTTCTTGGACAATTGCCGCAATTGCATCGTAAATCTCTGCGTTTTCTCCTGGAAAAACGCTCGGGATCGGCGGAAAGATCAAGGCTGGAAAAATTTTACCGGATCGCTTCTTTGAAAAATGAATTTAAGAAACGCTACGGCTACAAAGGAAAATTCAGTTTTGTAGATCATCATCTCAGTCATGCCATTTCAGCTTTTATACAATCTGGTCAGAAGGATTGCATTGTCATGGTTGCTGATGGCATGGGCGAAATTTCTTCAACCACCATTTATGAATTTAGTAATCGTACTTTCAAAATTCTTTACAGCGATCCCTTTCCTCATTCACTTGGGATTTTTTATTCAGCCGCAACTCAATTTTTAGGTTTTGTTCCCGACAGCGATGAATACAAAGTCATGGGAATGGCCGCTTACTCTCAAAGTGAAAAATTTCACGACAAATTTTCTCAGCTTTACTCTTTTGAAGACGGACATTTGAAATTAAAGCTGGGTTATTTTGATATTCATAAAAAAGCTAATCAGTTTTTTTCAGAAAACTATAAGACTTTATTTGGGGAAATACTCACCGAGGAAGATAAAACAGCATTTGCTTTTTCTCTGCAATATCATCTCAATAAAATTGTTCAGACGATTTTAAAAACAGTCCTGGTAAAAACTTCTTCACGACATTTCGCTGCGAGCGGAGGCGTCTTTTTAAATTGCCTGCTCAATCAGGAATTGCGCGAATCAGAAATCTTTGACAGCTACTCCTTTTTTCCTGTGGCGGATGATAACGGAACTGCAATAGGAGCGGCTCAGTACGTTCAATGGATTCGTCCCGAAATTCAAATGCAGCCTTTAACTCATCTCTACCTCGGTCCCGAAACTGGTGAAGTGAATGAAAAATTATTGGAAGGCAAGAACTGGAAAAAAATAGATAGCTTAGAAGAAATCGCAAAGCTTCTGGCTTCTGGAAAGGTTGTTGCGTGGTCGCAGGGGGCGATGGAATTCGGTCATCGATCATTGGGAAATAGAAGTATTCTGGCATCAGCTCAGCAAAAGCAGATGAAAGATATAATTAATGAAAAAATTAAAATGCGTGAATCGTTCAGGCCATTTGCTCCGAGTGTTCTACAGGAACATGCAGCGAACTATTTTGAAATGACATTATCTTCATCAAAAAATTTCCCTTTTATGATAGAAACGTTTAATGCACGGGCTTTAACCAAAGAAAAAGCTCCTGCGATTGTTCATGAAGATGGAACTTCACGAATTCAAACTGTGTCGGCTGAAACCAATCCAAAATACTACGAGCTGCTGCACTCATTTTATAAGTTGACCGGTTGCCCGCTTTTATTAAATACTTCTTTCAATATCAATGGAATGCCAATTGTTCTTTCTGCAGGCGATGCTATTGATTGTTTTGATAAAACGCATCTTGATTATCTTGTCATTGGTGATTACCTGATATGGAAAAAATAGCCTTTCGAAAAGTCTTTTTTCCTCTTGTCATGTTAGTTTTAGCTTTCTCGGCAGTTCACTTTCAATTCTGGCTCTGGCCTTTTTCCGATTTTCCAAAAACTGATGAATTCTATTCTTTGCTTAAAGCATTGGGTTTAGAAGTTTACAACAAAACAATCTATGTTCAATTTTTGTCTATTTTCTCTATTTTCTTTAAAAACATCGACAGTCTCTGGAAATTTGATTTTATTGGAAGTCATCTTTTTCTCGCCTCCGCGTTTTTTTACTACCATCACAGAAGAGGCGTTCATCCTGCCGTAAATATTTTTTTTACCTCTGTCCTGCTTTTAAGCCCGATCAATGTCGCGATGACCAGAAAACTTCATTTCTGGACTCTGGGGTTTTTCTTTTTTCTCCTCGGCTTTGCTTGTAGAAAAAAGAGTGAACAGAAACTAAATTGGCTCAGCGGGGGACTCACGCTTTTGACCTTTTTTAGATATGAGTTTTTTCTTCCGGCCACTATCGCGTTATCACTTTTGATCGCAAAAAAGGGACATCTGAAAAATAAGGCTCAGCTGTCGGCCCTTTATAGTTTACTCATTTTAACTTCAATCGGTTTAATCTATTTCTTTGGTCCAGGTATGAAACAGCTTATGGAACTTTCATTTGGTGAAAGTCTTTCGCATTGGCTGTCTATGATAGCAAAAAATGTCATTTACCTAAGTTACAATACACTCCATTCTTTTGATGTTGTCTTTTTTTATTACCTGCCGACATTAGTCTTCGCTCTCATTTTGCTTATGTTTTTTGCTTCATGGAAAAAAAACTGGGGGGAGTGGAAGCCTATCCTGAAAGAAGATTTTCAATGGACTTTTATTCCAGCCCTGGTTGTTTTGCTGGCGATTAAATATACGGATCACTATGCGATTATGGGATTTGTTTTTCTTTTAAGCGCATTTAATTTTTTACTAAATTCCAGACAATCGCCAATGCTCTCAATTGTCATCGTTCTGCTTGTAGTACCATCGTTTTTTCTAGGATTGCCTGATTATAGGGATAATGGAAAATTTTTTTATCACATTAGAAGAAATGGACTCGAGCAAAAAAAAATCATCGATGCATTGAGGGATGAAGTTTATGGCAAAAGCATAGATCATCCGCTTGTGATTTTGTTTGAAGAAAGAAAGCCTTTGGAGGTTTTATTTCCTGACTTAAAAAGCGGAAATGAAAAGCAGATAAATGCAATCAATCTCTGTCAGCATTCAGCACAGCTGGAAAATGCAGATATTTTTATCGCTATGAAACCTGCTCCTGACGCGCGTTTTTGCTTTAAGCCTGAACGGCTAAAAGAAGTCAATTTACTGCCTAATTATTTCTTTTTTGTGAAGGAGAAATAATGAATTTTTCAAAAAGGCTGAAAGAAAACAATACGGCACTATCTCTCGTCTTGATGGTGTCGTTTTTTGCAGGGTTCATTTTTTTTCAATACTGGCTTGAGCCGCAAAGTGATTTTCCACGAAAAGATGAGTATCAATCTCTGCTTAGTGCTTTAGATTACCCAGTCTATTCAGCCAATTTATATGTTCACTTTTTGAGACTGTGGACTGGCTTTTTTCCGGATTTCTTTTCTCTCTGGCGTTTCAATTTTTTTGCTTCACATTTGAGTCTTGCCGTAGCTTTTTTTCTTTATCATTCAAAAAAAGGAATTGCGCTTTCGACAAATTTTTTTATTACATCTTTGCTTGTTCTTTCAACGATCAATATTGCCTTGACGAGAAAAATGCATTTTTGGGGAGCGGCTTTTTTCTTTATTTTGCTTTTTGCCGCTGAGTACTTTAAACCCAAAATGCGGCTTGTCTTTTTGACTGTATCGCTTTTAATTCTGGGTTTTTTTCGTTTTGAATTTTTCTTCTCTGCGATTGTCGCAGCAGCTCTGTGTTTTCATCAGTGCATGAAAAATCGCTTTCATCCAAGGCATTACAGAATTCTTTTCGGAAGTCTTTTCTTTTTTCTTTTGGTCATTGTCATCGTTTGTCTTTGGTCTTTTGGGTATGGAATGAAAGCCCTACTTGTTGAATCTTTGCAACTAGACCAAAGAGGGCTTCTCTATCTGCCGATGGCCTATGCTCAGCTCTTTTTCCGCAATATACTTTTTCATGTTTATTACTCTTTTTATGCTCTTGTCGTTCCGTTTTGGATTTACTTTCCAGGTCTTGCTTTAAGTTGTGTTTATCTTCTTTTCTTGAAAAGAAATTGGTATCTGAATTGGGTTTCGCTTAAGCAAAACTTAAAAACAGATTTACTGCCTTTTTACTTTTCGGCGTTGTTTGCTCTTTATTCTGTTCGCTTTACTGACTTCTATCTCATTATGACTTTTCTTCTTCTCCTGAGTGTCTTGGGTTTTATGCTCAATACCGATAGGCTTCCATTGAGGAATCTTCTGGTTTCGCTGTTTATTCTTCCGTCCTTTTTCCTGTTTCGACCCGAGCTAAAAGGAAGTGCATATATTAATTTTCCTACTTTTAAACGAGAAGTAAGAATTCATCGCCATATGTTTGATTTAATCAAAAATCTGAATGTGTCTGAAATTCACTCACCGTATAAAATTCTCATTGATCAATATGTCACAGGTGTTTTACCTGACGAAGGGCGCGAGTATTTCATGTTTTCAGATCTTTCCCGGCTCTGTGAGAGGGGACCTGTGGATTTTGACTTAGTGCTCTTGCCGGGAGATTGGACTTTACCCCCTGAGCAACCATTGATTGAAAAGTGCGTTTTACCTCGTTTGAATACTTCCCGGCATCTCAAGCCTTCTCCGGGCTACGATCTCTTTGTCAGTCCCCGAATTTTGAATCAAACCTCTGCAGAGAAAATGTCAGTTAAATAAAAAAATCTAATTACAAATCCCCAATGAAAAAGTACTCTTCTAGAGTAAAAAACTAGCATGGAGTACAAGCGTGACAAACGAATCGAATCTTAAATCAATGAGTGATTTAGTAGCTCTCTGTAAACAAAGAGGCTTTATTTTTCAATCATCTGAAGTTTATGGCGGGTTGAATTCTTGTTGGGACATGGGTCCTTACGGAGTAGAGCTAAAAAACAATTTAAAAAACCGCTGGTGGAGATCGATGACTCTTCGTCAGGACGTTGTCGGTGTTGATGCTTCTATTTTCATGCACCCGATGGTGTGGAAAGCTTCAGGTCACGTCGATGGATTTTCTGATCCGATGGTCGACTGTAAAGTTTGTAAGGAAAGATTCCGCGCTGACAATATCGACATGACAAAACCGTGTCCAAAGTGTGGATCGAAAGATTCATACACAGACGTTCGCCAATTCAATCTCATGTTCAAAACACAAATGGGCGCGATGGAAGATACGGCTTCGATGGTCTACTTAAGACCAGAAACAGCTCAGGGAATTTTCGTCAACTTCCTCAACGTACAAACGACAATGAGAAAAAAACTTCCTTTTGGTATCGCTCAAATCGGTAAAGCATTCCGTAACGAAATCACTCCAGGAAACTTCATCTTCAGAACTCGCGAATTCGAACAAATGGAAATGCAATATTTCGTAAAGCCAGGCGCACAGAAAGAAGCGATGGAAGCGTGGAAAGAAGTTCGTTGGAAATGGCATCTTGAAAATGGTCTTCGTCCAGACAGATTGAAATGGGCACCACACGGACCAGACAGCTTAGCTCACTACGCTGACGCTGCTACAGATATCGAATACCTTTTCCCTCACGGGTGGGGAGAGATGGAAGGGATTCACTCTCGTACAGACTTCGATTTAAAACAACACCAGGAATATTCTGGAAAGAAATTAGAATACGTCGATCAAGTGAACAACGAACGCTACATCCCTTACGTTATTGAAACGTCAGTTGGTGCGGATAGATGTCTTCTTGCGATTATGTGTGATGCTTATAGATTAGAAAACGAAGGCGATGCAGATAAAGAAAGATCAGTGATGAAATTTCACCCGGCCCTCGCTCCTGTAAAGACAGCGATTCTTCCATTGGCAAAGAAACCAGAACTGGAAGAAGTGGCGAACAAATTATTTGATGACGTCTCTACGAATTATAAAGCAGAGTATGATACTTCAGGATCCATTGGAAAACGTTATAGACGCCAGGATGAAATCGGTACTCCTTACTGCATCACTGTCGATTTCGATACATTGACTGATCACGCAGTCACTGTACGCGATAGAGACTCGATGACTCAGGAGAGAATTGCGATTTCGCAGGTTCAATCGTATTTGAAAGACAAGTTTAAATTTTAAGAATTAATGATTATAAAATTTCTCTAACCACAAACCTCAATTCACCGAGGTACTAGGAGTAGATGCTATGACGACAAAAAAATGGGTGTATCTCTTCAGCAGTGAACTTACTGAAGGGAACAAGGACATGAAGGACCTGTTGGGTGGGAAGGGGGCCAATCTCGCTGAGATGTGTTCGCTGAAACTCCATGTTCCTCCAGGGTTCACCGTTACCACGGAAGCTTGTCTTGATTACGAAAAGGCAGGCAAGCAGATCAATGCTGAAGTTCGCGAACAAGTTTTAAAAGCGATCACGGAAGCCGAAAAACTTACTGGAAAGAAATTTGGAGACAACAGCAATCCACTTCTTTTCTCGGTTCGTTCAGGAGCAAGAGCTTCAATGCCAGGGATGATGGACACTGTCCTTAACCTCGGTATGAATGATCAATCTGTTCTTGGTCTTGCTAAATTAACAAACAACGAAAGATTTGCTTGGGATTCGTACAGACGTTTCATTCAGATGTATGCCAACGTTGTTATGGATTTCAATGTATCTCTTCTTGAATCAACACTCGAGGATTTGAAAGAAGCTCGCGGTGTTCACGAAGATACAAAACTTTCGGCCGGCGATTTAAGAGAGCTTGTCGGAGTTTATAAAAAAATTATTCTTGAAGAATCAGGAGAATCTTTCCCGACTGAACCAATGGAACAGTTGTGGAGAGCAATCGCCGCGGTTTTCAATTCGTGGAATAATCCGCGAGCAATCAAGTATCGCGAGATTTATGACATCCCTCATTCTTGGGGAACAGCGGTTAACGTACAGTCGATGGTTTTTGGTAACATGGGCGATGACTGCGCAACAGGTGTTTGTTTCACCCGCGATCCTTCAACAGGTGAAAGAAAATTCTTCGGTGAGTATTTAATCAATGCTCAAGGAGAAGATGTTGTTGCAGGTATCAGAACTCCACAACCAATCAACGATTTTTCAAAAAATGAATCGAACAAAAACTTCAAGACTCTTGAAGAATCAATGCCTGAAGCTTTCAAGGAACTTTGCGAAGTTTACCAAAAACTCGAAGGTCACTACAAAGACATGCAGGACATCGAGTTCACGATTGAAAATAAAAAACTTTATATTCTTCAGACGAGAAACGGAAAAAGAACTGCTGCTGCAGGAATTAAAATTGCCGTTGATCTTGTGAAAGAAGGCATCCTGACAAAAAAGGAAGCTCTCCTTCGCGTGAACCCTGAAGATTTAAACCAACTTCTGCACCCTCGCCTTGATCCTAAAGCGACTAAAAATGTTATCGCTAAAGGTCTTCCAGCTTCTCCAGGAGCAGGCGCTGGTATCATCGCTTTCACAAGCGAACGCGCTCACACTCTTGCTGAAACTGGTGCAAAAGTTATTCTCGTTCGTCAGGAAACATCACCTGAAGACATCGCCGGAATGGTGGCCTCTCAAGGGATTTTAACAGCTCGTGGAGGGATGACTTCTCACGCAGCGGTTGTTGCCCGCGGAATGGGGAAACCATGTGTGGCCGGTTGTTCGGCGCTTTTCATCGACAGCTCTGCTGGTGTGATGATCTGTGACGGAAAAAAATATCGCGAAGGTGACGAGCTGACTATTGATGGCGCTACTGGAGAAGTGATCTCTGGCATCGTTCCGACAATCGATGCAGCGATCACTGATGACTTTGCAACATTCATGCTTTGGTCTGATGAATTCAGACGTCTTGGCGTAAGAACCAACGCTGATACTCCTGATGATTCAAAAGTAGCAGTGAAGTTTGGTGCTCAAGGGATTGGTCTTTGCCGTACAGAACACATGTTCTTTGAAAAAGATCGTATTCTTGCCGTTCGTGAAATGATTTTTGCGAATTCAACGAAAGAAAGAGAAATGGCCCTTGCTAAAATTCTTCCTTTCCAGAGAGAAGATTTTGTCGGCATTTTTACAGTGCTGAACGGATTGCCGGTTAATATCCGTCTTCTCGATCCACCTCTTCACGAATTCCTTCCTCATACAGCGGAAGAGAAAAAAGAATTAGCGGACAGTCTTCACCTTGACATCAAAACAATTGAAGCGCGTGGCGAACACCTTCATGAGTTCAACCCGATGCTTGGGCACAGAGGTTGTCGTCTAGGTGTCACATTCCCAGAAATTTACCGCATGCAGGTTCAGGCGATTATTGAAGCAGCACTTATCTGTGCTGATAAAGGTATCACTGTTATTCCTGAAATCATGATTCCGCTTGTTGCTCTTGAAGGAGAGCTTACAATGTTGAAAGATGATGCGATCAAGGAAATCGAAAGAATATTCAAGCAAAAAGGAAAAACGATTAAGTACAAAATAGGTACAATGATCGAGCTTCCAAGAGCTGCTATCATGGCCGGTCAGATCGGAAAGCATGCTGAGTTCTTCTCATTTGGTACAAATGATTTAACTCAAACAACTTTCGGTCTTTCACGTGACGATGCTGGAAAATTCTTACCGGATTACGTTTCTAAAGCGCTAGTTCCGTATGATCCATTTGTTTCGATCGATCAGGAAGGTGTAGGCTTTCTGATTAAGCACGCAGTTGCAGAAGGAAGAAAGACTAATCCAAATATGCACTTTGGTATTTGTGGCGAACACGGTGGTGAACCTAAATCGATTGAGTTCTGCCATAAAGTGGGACTTGATTATGTGTCTTGTTCTCCTTACCGCGTGCCGATTGCAAGATTAGCGGCTGCACAAGCTGCCATTAAAAACGCAAAATAACTTTAGAGGGCCCATTGTTGGGCCCTTTTCTTTTATCTAAAAACAATGTTTTGTCTTTTCTTATTGTTCTGAAAGGAAAGTTGATTTCTTTTGTCCAGTTATTTGATTTTTCTTTGATGTTAAATGTTTTAAGTTCCTTTTTTTCTACGCCGAAACTCCTATAGGTTCTCTGGAATTCAGGAGTTTTCGCTATGATCTTATTAAGGAATTTGTTTCTCTTTGGGGTCATGCTTTTATCTCTTGTGGCATGTAAAGCAAAGTCCAGTTCTCCTGCTGCAGCGACAGCTCCTGCTTCTACCGTCGTTGTCCAATTGCAATCTCCAGCTTCCAATCCAGGCAACAGTGCCACGCCCACAATCGCATTCTCCGGATTACAAAATGCAGCCTCGGTAAATCTATACTCTGATTCAGGCTGTACTTCTTCATTGGGAACTGCGACTGTTGCTAATTCTGCAGCAGTCATCACTACGACGCCTTTAAGTCTGGGGACAGTGACGTTCTATTACAAAACTACTCCTGCAACAGGTTCTGCCAGTCTATGCTTAAATTCTTCTCTTAGTTATTCATATGCATACGTCATCAATGCAACTTTCACTTATGACTTCGTTCCTGCGAGTTCATTAAAACTTGATTATGCCAATAAAACTCAAAACCCATTGAGAAATGTTTATGTTGAAATGAAAAAAAGATCGGATGGATCTGTCGTGCAGTCATTCAATACGGATGATGCTGGTAAAATAAGGGCTTATTTATACAGCAATGAAACGGTTTATTTTGATATCAGTGCTGAAATGAAAAGTCCCTCAGTGATAATCCAAGACAATGTGAGTGGTAAAGTAAAATATGTAACAGGGTCTAACGATTATAACATCTCTGGAGACACCAGCATCTCCATCAATTTGCCTAGTGGATGGACCGGAACAAATGCAGCTGGAAGTTATACTGGAGCAAGAGTCGCTGCCCCTTATGCAATTTTAGATTCTATTTATTCAGCAATAAAAAAATTTAAAGCAGTAAGACCAAACGCTGTTTTTCCAACGTTAAAAGTAAATTGGAGTAAAGAAAATATCGCTGTGAGTGGAGACACGACGATTGGACAAATCGGAACAAGCTATTACGATCCTGATTTAAATGAATTGTTTATTCTTGGAAAAGAAGACGACGATACTGATGAATACGACAATCATGTCATTGTACATGAATGGGGTCATTATTTTGAAGCTAATCTTTCAAGAAGCGACAGTATGGGAGGAAGCCATAGCTCCGGTGAAAAGAAAGATATGTCACTTGCGTTTGGCGAAGGCTGGGGGAACGCCCTTTCTGCAATAGTTTTTGATCCGGATTACTACTATGTAGATACCAGCGGCGCGAGACAACAGACTGGATTTTTTCTCAACATGAAAAACTCTACTGATACAAATCCTGGTTGGTATTCAGAAGCTTCTGTTCAGATGTTGCTTTACGGTTTTTACGACAATGCTTCAACTGCTAATGATACTGTAGCTCTTGGACTGGGGCCAATTTACGATGTCATGGTGGGATCTCAAAAAAACACAGCTGCTCAGACTTCTATTTTTTCCTTTGTTTATTATTTGAAAGCAAATAATCCGACTTCCGCTTCAAAGATAGATACTTTTGTTAATTCAAAAAATATTTCGACCGTCGCTGATGCGTATGGAAGTGGAGAAACCCACGACGGTGGATTTACTTACAATCTTCCTCTCTATAATTCTTTAACTATGGGAGGAGCAGCTGTTGCAACCAAATTTAAAGGTTACACAGACGGGAATGCCGTGAGCATTGATAATTATGCTTCAAATATTAAATATTATAAATTCAGGGCCACAAGTGCGTCCACTCGCATTTCTGTTTCATCAACGGATACTTTTATTATCGAAATTTTCTCGCAAGGAAACTATCTGGGAGGGCAGAGCCGCCAAAGAACTTCTTCAGCGAGTTTTGGTCCGTATAATTTCAGCCTGACAACAACTGCCGGCAAAGATTACATTATTAAATTCTCAACAGCGAAAAGTTATTTATTTTACCAGGATGCTACTAATACCTCTCTGAGCGTATCAGTCACGGCTTTATAAAGGGAAACTTATGAAAATGTCTTTTACTCTTCTCATTTTATGTTTTTCGTTTTCAGTTTTTTCCTCCACGGTAAAAATAAAAGAGAATATTCATTTTCGCGGGAAACAGAAGAAAAATGCGACACTTTGTAAGCAGAAGGAAATACCGGTTAAAGCCATCGTGGAATACAGCCAAAACATGCTGACTATTTATCTTTCGCCGGAAAAAAAACTTCGTAACTTTTCTATTCTTGGAATTCGTGAAATCGATAAAGTGAAGATCGGAAGATACCAGGAAATTAAAAATATAGATTTAAACGTCAATGAAGAAGTAGAAACCCAAGTTGAGATTTCTTCTTTGTCCGGGCAAGCTTATTTATCCCTGGATCTCGGATACGAAGTGAATGGTTCATACCTGACAAAAAGCCTGGCTGTTCCGGTCGGGACTGTCACGGCTGAGCAAAAGCGTGAGTGGCAGAAAAATGTCAAAATGATTCAGAAAAAAGTTGAACAAACGCCTGGCGGAATGTCTGTTAAAACTGAAAATGTCCATTACATGCAATTGCCGAAATAAGGGATTCCACTCTATAATAAATGAATGGAAAATTTAAAATCTCTTACTCAGGACTTAATGGCCGATCAGCACTTCGATTCTATCGCAGTAGGTTTGATCGATTTTAAAAATAAAAGCTTTGATTCATTTGAGTGGCAGGCGGGCATTTTCAGCACGAAGCCTTATCTCTACTTTGACCTGGCTAGTGTAACGAAAGTTCTGACGAATTCTGCAATTCGCTTAAAGCATCCCGAACTTTTTGATGAAAAGATGATGCTGCTTTTAAATCATAAAGCAGGTCTTCCCATGGGGGGCTTAGTTACTAAGAAAAAATGGCGTGAAGAAATGCTTGCCTATAACATTGTTGAATCGCCGACTCTTTATTCTGATTATTCTTCTCTTCGTTGCATGCTCGAAATTGAAAAAAAATCGGGAAAGAAGCTGGAAGACTTATGTTCCTTTTATTTTGATAAAGAACTTGTTCACTGGATGAAACTCCCGGAAGATTCTTTCTCTCCTGAAACAGGCTGGAGAAATAAAAAAATTATTTGTGGCGAAGTTCACGATAACAATTGTTTCAATATCGCAGAATTTATTTCACATGCAGGTTTGTTTGCGACAGTCGGCGGTCTTTGTCGATCATTGCTCAATTTGGAAAAAGAAGTAGATATGATTAAGAAGGTCAACTCTGCTTACGAAACTCAAAAAGAAGAAGATCGTTATATTTTAGGTTTTGACCGTGTACAGGATCAACAAAACACACTTGCCGGTCTTGGTGCCTCAATGAAAACTTTCGGTCATACCGGATTTACCGGAACTTCGTTCTGGATCGATATTGAGAAGATGAAAGGCGCGGTCATTCTTACAAATGCAACTCAATCTTACTGGTACGAAAGAAGTGGTCTCACGGCATTAAGAAAAGCCTTGGGTGCAGCTATCTGGAAATTATCTTAAAGATCGAAGAACTTTAGGGAGTAAATCGATTAAATCGACAGGTCGCAGACTCAGATGATCGTTTTTCTTTTCCCACTCGCGTGCGCATTGACCGTGAATGTAGGGGCCAAGTAGAGCAGCATGGAGTGGAGAAACTCCCTGGGCGTAGAGCGCCGCTATGATACCTAGTAAGGTATCTCCCGTGCCGGCTTTCGCGAGCGATCGGGTTCCAGCTGAAATGGAATAGAATTTGTTTGATGAATCAATGACTAATGTTTCAGGCCCTTTTAAAATAACAATGCAGCCGTATTTTTTGTGAGCTTCTTTAATTGCCTGCACACGGTTTAATTTAACGTAGTGGCTGCTTTTCTGAATTAATCTTGCAAGCTCGCCTTCATGGGGGGTGAGAATCCAGGTTTCCGGCAATGCTTTGAATTTCATTGTCGATAGAAGCGTTAAAGCGTCAGCATCGAGAATGACTTTCTGAAAATCATTTTTAAGCAAAAAACGGATAAATGATTTTCTGGTCTCTTGCGTTCCAAGTCCCGGTCCAATCGCCACGACAAATGTCTCTTTCTTTTTTAGTTCGGAAAGCTTTAAAGGATGAACAATGAAATCTGGAAATCTCAACCATGGAAACCTGGACAAGTCTGTCATGAGATGAGTATAGCCTGCACCAGATTTCGTCGCGGCCAAAGCAGACAAAAGGCCCGCTCCGTAAAGACCTTTACCGCCACCAACGATAAGAACACGTCCGCCATCCGTTTTATTAGAATTCTTTCCACGCGACGGCAGATGTTTTTTGATAAAATTCTTAGTTATTTTTTGCGAATTCAATAATGGCCTCACAGAATTCTTTCGGGTGAGTTTTGTGAATATTGTGCCACGACTTTGGAATAAAGTGAAAGTGGGCGCGTGGAACAGATTCTTTTATATGTTGTATACATTTTTCCGTCATTGCCGAGCCCACTGCAGGGTCGGCGACTATGAAAAGTACCGGAAAAGTAGTGGACGTCAGAGCTGAGGTGAGGTCAGTGTAATTTCCCTGATAGCCGTATAAAACTGAAACATCCGGCCAGAATTTAAGTTCAAATTTGTCAGGTCCATGCGCGATCACTTTTGTTTTCAATAAGTCTTTTGCATAAGAAAACAGGGGGGAGATTATTTTATAAATATCATCTTTGCTTTGAAAATAGAGTGAAGAGACTTGTGACTGCTTCGCGGTTTCCAGCTTTTCAAGATCTCTTTCCTGGCTGCGCTGCTGGCGCTGATGAATACCCATATCTTCTACAATGAGTTTATCGACCATGTCCGGGAAAAGTTCTCCAAAGCGAAGAACAGTTCTTCCACCCATGGAGTGGCCAAGAAGAGTCACTTTTCTTAATCCTAATGAATCGAGGAGAACTTTTAAATCTCGTGCCATCTGATCAGCAGTGTAATCTGTCCCTTCAGGTGGAGATTTTCCATGGCCGCGTTGATCGACTAAAAGTACATCAAAATCTTTCTGCAAATCAGGAACAACTGGTTCAAAAGTTTCAAGAGAGCTCAGAAGGCCATGAATCATAACGAGGACAGGCTTTCCACTCTGAAAAAATTTATAATGGAGATTCATGATCATCCTTATCTAAAAAAGGCTTTGATAAATCCGAGACAGCCCGTTTTAGGTGCTTCAATGGGCGCAAACTTAAAAATGGAAAGCATATTGTGGTTGGCCTTATAATCATCCAGCTCTTCTTTCGTAAACAAGGCTACGCCAACAATTCTTTTATTGGATACTTCGTAAAGCCCATGATCAGTCAGATAATACTCAGATTTTCCTTTTGACTCCGCAAGCTCGACCCATTCACTTCTGGCCTTCTTTTTTTCCAGAAATGACTTGAGCGCGGCGTGATCATGAATTTGTTTCTTGGGAGTTTTGTTGTCAAACTCGGTTGCATTGATCACGAGCTTCTCTATAGCCTGATAGTTAGACATATTAGGAGCATCTTTGAGCGAAAGTCCGAGATAGGTATTAAGAAGTTTTGTGTATTGCTTATCAATGGACTCTTTTAATTTTTGGACTTTGTCAGCTGTTAAAGATGAATCATGCTTTGCTACTTCAGCAAGCATCATATCGAACACTTGTCTCTTGTAGAAGAAAACATAACTGCTCACATAGTTTCCTCTTCCACCGCGAAGTTTAAACTTAGCTGCATTCGCAGTCTCCATATAAATGTCAACTGGTCCGCCGGTCTTTGCCATCGTGACTATGTCGGGCCACACACCACCAAAATCACGGAGTACCCACTTTCCTGTCGGAGCAAGGTCTTTAGTTGTTTCAAAAACCAGGTTTTGTGAATGAGGCTCAAAATTCATACCGGCCTTTAAAGATATATCTTCAAACATTTTTAAATAGCCATTGATCATGTACTGATCAAAGAAATCATAAGATGAGAGACCACTTTTCGCGATGACATCTAGAATGAGAGGCTGGCTCTTTCTGTTAGGGCTCATGAGAGCAGAAAAACTCAGCCATTTGTTTTCGCCGTCTACGACTTCATCTGGAATTTCTCTGATAAGCTGTCCTCCAAGCTTTTCAGGAGCGCCTTCATGTTCTTTAATGATAGTGAGACCAGCTGTTTCAGGAAAGAGCTTGAGATTTAACTTTTCAAGGTTTTCCTTTCCCATACGATCGAATACTTTTTGGTTGGCAACAGATCGTTCGACTTCGTTCACACTGACAAGACGATCAATACTGCCGATGACATTTTTATCCAGACTGACTTTTGCAATAAATGGTTTTCTGGTTTCACTGTTTTTGTTCCAGACGACCAGGGATCTATAGCTCGATGTTGGTGAAGCCATAAACTCTGTTTTATCAGGGCCTATATAATTATAACTGTGGCGTAGAAAATCATAGTGAGCTTCAGATTCAGGATGCACAAAAAGCTTATAATGCTTTTTACCACTGATACGCATGACCAATTGATCTGAGACTCTTGGATCAAGTGAATCGGCTTTGAGAAACTTTGCATCTTCTACAGGAATCAAGTAGTAGGGCAGTGGAAATTTAGGATTTTTTTCAGGGACATATTCCGGATTAATATTGGAAGCAAAGGCTCCAGCTCCCCAGAGATCTTTATTGTGAAGATTTTGTTCTTCGTTGAGAAGTTCTTTCACTCCCGACGGAAGGTTTTCTTTTCCTGTTAGTTTCTGAAGGTGCTCGCTGGCAATGAAACGGCTCGCCTTTGGCGATAATGTAACATTGTTCTCACACCCGATAAGTGCGAACGCTGTTAACCAAAGAATAAAGAGGTTACGTTTCATTTTATAATCCAAGTTAGAACATCATCATTAATGCTTTCATAGCATCAAGACATGTTCCTCCACCGAGTTCTTTTTTAGCTGCGGCCGGAGCTACACCTTGATAGAAAGCTTCGAGTGGCTGTTCTGCTTTTGAGATAGGGAGTAAATCCAACGTTAAATTTCCATTGTATGTAACCTTGTGGTAGAGCCCCGCATTTTTTAAACCGGAAAGTGTATAAACCTTCACAAGAAAATCCGGATCTGTTTTTTCCGGTACTTTCATCCAGACAACATCTGGTGAATCAACGGCCATGCTGGCTGAAATTTCTGCAAATCCCTTGATCTTGGCAAGGAAATCAGCTTTAGAAGCGAGAGCATCTTTCAGCATTTTTTCAGAAGCTGGATTCTTCGCCTTTAGGACAATATTTAATTTTTCAGTTTTAGGATTCCATGTTCCCTGAACAAGGCTCTTTGAAAAAGCGACATCAAATTCGGCTTTCCCTTTGAATTTTTTATTCATTTCATGAACGAGTTCGCTCACCTTAACAAGACGATCAAGAATAAAGCTGTCTGTGAATGCAGGTTTTTCTTCCGCAAACTTAAGAACTTCTTTTTCAGTCAGCTCTTTTGAATTTTTTAAATGTGAGAAAGCGTAGTATCTGTAAGCAAGTGCTTTTTTCGCCAGGACTTCAAAGACGACAGCTCTGTTCTTTTCAAGAGAGTTCATCGCCGCAGCTTTTAAAGGCTGTGGAATTCCTTTGGCATCACGTTCAAAAAGTTTCGCCAGAAGTTTATTTTGTGCATTTTTTCTCTTCGCGCTTGTGGCGTGCGCGAGTGTTTCCGTCTCGCTTCCAAGTATATCTGAAATCAAAAGATACATTTCCACATTGTCTGTTGGTGCTGTGAAGATTTTTCTCAGATATGAAGTTTCGACTTCGACAAGCTCCGAACGTGCTCTGGCCTTGGCAAGCCATTCAACACTTTCTTCAAAAGGAGATCCGACGTGCTCAACACTACCGCCGTATTTTGCTCCCTCAATTTTCATCGGATTGTTTTTTACCGCTATTTTTTGATCGGCATCAACAACTGCGTTTGGAATAACCAGGTCTCCGACTTTGTAACCTTTGTCGGCAAAAGCACCGGCCGTTCCCATGTAAACGACATTCGTGTGTCCTGAATTCTTGAATGCCTGAGCTATAGGAACGATTTCATCGCCCCAGCTGTTGGAAACAACACGCCAGCGCACATCTTTTCCATCCGCGCTTTTGAAGACATAGTCACACATTTCGATTGTAAAGTTATCGTAGTTGTAGACTTTAAATTTCTCGGGAAGAAGAGAGGGCGTGTTTTCAAATTCTTTTTCAAAAGCAGCGAAAGCATCTTCAACGATTTTTTTATCTTTAAAAATTGTCTCAAGCGGTGCTTTTTCGAGTGAAAGGAATTTTTCTCGAGTTTTAGCATCCAGTTTTTTTGCAAACAAGTCGGGATCGTCATCGTAGAGATTTTTCAATGCACGAATCTTCCAGAAAATCTGGAACTTTCCGTCGATAGATTCTTTTTGGCCGATAATAACTCTTTCGGCTTTTGGAAGGAGTTTTAATTGAAGAGTATGCTCTTCGACTTTTGCGGCATGAAACTTCTTCAAATCACCTTTGACAATGACTTTGTTTGTCAGCTTTCTTCCATCAATATTAGAAAGTGAAAGCTGATGAACCAAGTGGTCTAATCTGTCTTTTCCACCAATATTAGTAATAGCGTAACGGTACGATTCTTCGCCCGGATATTTTACAATAAAAATTTTATTGTAGTTTTTGGCAAGAGGTTTTACTTCGTAAAGAATTTCTCCGCCTTGTTCTTTAAGTCCTTTGAGAAATTCGCGGCTATCGCCAAGGTGAAATTCAATTGTTCTGTTGTTTTGAATAGCTTCCCAATAAATGGCCCTAGTTGTTCTATTTGAAATATAGTGGCCAGAATCGAGAGTCATGTCTTCAGGGTTCAGAATTTCCGGTTTAATCAGCGTATCGTTAACGAGCGATTTTTCGCCGGAATTTAAACTCAGGTCAATGTCATATTTACTTTGTGAAAGCGTAAAAGCTTCATTTAGCTTTGTGCGGAAGAAGTTATAATTCCATTTCAGATCTTCTTTCTTAACACCTTTGACGAGGTTTTTCGATTCAAGATAGTCGTAAATAAGACCGTCGTAGTTATCCGCATCTGAAAGAATTCCCGGATCGAGATGCATGTTAATGAGATCTTCTACTGTAATTTTTCTGATTTCAGTAATTATTTCATCTGGGACTTTTCCCTCGAGTGCCACTGAATATTCGTTGAGATAATATTTGAACTTATCAATGGAAAGAAAATAGTTTATTTCATCTGTCGATGAAGCGGGTAAACGAGCGCGATCAGGAAAGCTCGCGCAACCTGCCAGTAGAGAGAGAGTTAAAACGAGACTTAAAAATTTATTTAACATATTCAATTCCGTTATTTCCAGAAGCTAGTAATAATATCGATACAAGCGGCGCCTTTCTTTGGCGGTACAACAGGAACAGGTGGTGCAACCGGTTTTTTGTTGAACATTTTATTAAAGAACTTCACCATGAAATTTGGTTCCTTATTGACAGGAACAGCGGCTGTTATTTTTCCTTCGTATCTGTTGAGAGCAGAGTCGAAATACTCTTTTGAATTCGCCATGACCTTCGTATAAATTTCATCGGCTTTTCCTTCGCCATGTTTCTTGATAAGTTTTTCTTTGAAAAGTTTTTTCATAAACTCTTCAGTGTTGGCTCCGTCTGTATGAATTTTCGCATCGTAAAAGCCCATGACATCTTCAGGGAAGGCCATCAGCGGAAGGAGAAATTCAACTTCGTTTTTAAACTTAGAAGCAAAGTTAAAAGACACAAGTCTTGGATCAAGAGCATAAGCCGTCATCTTCTGTTGACCAAATTGATGAGCGACATTGAATTTGGGAGTAAAAGAAAGAAATGGGCTTCCTTTTGGATCTTTGGAGTGATTTACAAACATGGTTACAACGCGTGCACTTTTTGTGTATTCACTTTCGAGAGCAGCATTCGTTCCGATGAATTTTTCATACATCGCAGTCAAAGAGCGAAGTCTTCTGTTCCAGGTTCCCTGGTTTTTAGTGATGATGGTCGACATGACAAAAATATCACCTTCTTTTTGGGCCACTTCTTTTTCGATTTCTTTGCCACCCTTGTAAGCAGAGTAGATGACATCGTCATTGACTCCGCGATAGATGAAAATTCTTTGATCCATTGGAAGAGGGTTTGCCATAGCATCGAGATATGTTTCCCAAAAACGCTGTTCAAACGGAGCCATTTGCTCCCACGGCAGGTATTTTTTCAAAAGATCTGCGGCACCCTTTCTATCATTTTTCGCTACAAGATTTTTAAATTGCATGTCGTCGCTGGCTTTATCAAGTGCTTCAATGACAGCTCTTCGTTCGGTATCTTTTTTCTTGATAGCTTTCATCGCTTGTTCATAGGCAGGAGTGTAGTCTTCTTTTTCCTTGGCCCATTCAGCGGCGCGGACTTTCAATGCATCTCTTGTTTCAGTGTCTGCGAAATCCTGTGTCACTTCATAGTTGGCCGCTACTTCGCGAATTTTTGCCCAAGTTTGAGCAGTGATTGGATCTTGCTCAAGAGCATTGTAATACATTTCAAACGCAGCAAAATGGCTCATGAAATACTTTTCTTCTCTTAAAACGCGCAAAAAGTTCATGAGTTCAGCAGAAGCGACGGGATCAGAAACCGCTTCTTTAGAGTGAAGAACGATGATTTTATAAACGTTGTCTTTAACCTGGAATTCAGGAAAATAGGCTACGCCTTTGGGAAGAGAGGCATCTTCGACAAATTCAAGAGCAATTTCATTTCCTGTGCCGTATGTTCCTCTGAAAAGTGTCGTTTTTTGAACAAAGTCATTAATGACTTTTTTATAATCGCGATTGCTGACTTTGTTTGATGATTTGAATTCAAAAACTTCAAGAACTTCGTCTTGAGTCTGAACAACACCGGCCGTGGCCGGAAAACGTGGAGCATCCGCAGCCGGCTTAAAATAAGCACAGCTTGAGAGCAGAAAGGTCAGGACAAGAAAAAGAGATAACGACTTAGTCATGGTACCGCCCAGAATAATTTAAGTAGATCTTTGCAAGTTATATTTCCATCAGGTGTAAAAGCAGGTTTGAAGTCTTTGGCCTTCGCGAATTTTTTATAGAACGAAGCCATCGTTGCGCCTTTGACTTCTACTTTAGAGCCACCGGTTTTGAGAACGAGAGCAAAGAAGTCGTCTGTGTTCTTCTTTATACGTTTGATAATGGCCTCAGATTTTCCTTTGCCATATTCATTTTCAATATGAATTTTTAGTCTTTCATCGAAATGGACATTGCGATCAATGGCTGCATGGTGATCCATGTGCCAGAAGCCGGCCATTTCATCAGGGAATGTGACCAAGGGGAGAAGAAATTCAGTCTCATTAGGAAAACGCGAAACATAGTTAAAATGAAGAAGCCGCGGATCAATCAGGCCCATCATCATTTTCGAACTACCAAAACTTTGGGCCGTATGAAATCGGGGTGTGAAAGAAAGAAAAGGACTTCCTTTTGGATCAGATGAATGTTGAAGAAAAATCGTTGAGATACGTGCACTTTGAGAAAATTCATTACTGTCACCGATCGTCGCGATGAATTTGTCATTCATTGATTCAAGCGAACGGAGTCTTCTGTTCCATGAACCCTGGTTTTTTACCAGCACGGTAGACATGACAAAAGTCTTCCCTTCTCTCAGAGCTTCTTCTTTTTCTGCTTCTTTGGCACCGTCATAAGCGATATGGATAAAATCGTCGCCTAATCCTCTATAGATCAAAATACGCTGATCCATTGGCACCGGGTTTCTTATGACTTCAAGATACGTATCCCAGAAGCGTTTTTCAAAAGGCGCCATTTCTTCATAAGGAAGATATTTTTGAAGCAAATCGGCGACGCCCTTTCGATCGTTCTTCGCAACCAGAGTTTTAAATTGTTTTGCGTCCGGTGCTTTATCGAGTTTATCCATTAAAGCCTTGCGTTTTTCAGCCAGGATCTTTCTTTGTTTTTTTAATTCTTTGATATCGTTTGTAAGTTCAGATCGCAGCTCCGAAGAGGCTGCCAGGCGTTCATTATAATTGGCCGGAGTACTGAGAAACCCGCCGTAGAATCCATCAGTATTGCTTTCTCTGATCTTTAAAAAATTATCAAGAGCAATTGGATCACCTTCGTGAGCGTTGTAATACATTTCAAACAATGAGAGAGGACTCTGTAATCCTCCTCCGCCAGAAAGTTTTTTAATTAAGTGGCTGAGCTCGTAAGCAGCATCAGCATCTTTAAAAGCATTTTTGGAGTGGATAATTTTTAAAACGTATTGGTCGTCTATGATTTCAAACTGCAGTCTGAAAGCGACATCGTCAGGCAAATCTTTGGAAAGTTCTGTAACCACTGACGTTTTTCCACTTACCATGAGTGAAGGAAGATAGTTCTTTTGAAAATCTTCTGCAGCTATATTAGTTCCTGTTTTAATAGAGAAAACTTCATCTATTGTAATTGTCTGAGTAATCTTTTTCGCAGCAGGATCGCGCACGCCAATGAAACCGCAACTGAATTGCAACAGCATTGCGATAGATAAAAGTATCTTCATAAAAAGAGCGCTAGAATTTTTCATTCAGGTTTTCCTCATCGATTCTTCATCGGAATTTTTGGTTAACGTTTTAGTAATTAATGTGCTAAACTTCACTGTACGCCCACCATTATCTGACAGGATTACTCAATGAATTTAGCTAACAAACAAGACTTCAACGGCCTTAAGAAAATTCAAAAAGACATCAAGAAGATTTTCTTCTATCGCGTTTGTGGAACGGGGATGGGAGCAGCTGCTTGTTTATTGAAGGAAAAGGGGTACGACGTTCAAGGGGGCGATGCTAATTTTTATCCACCGATGAGCACATATCTTGAATCAACTGGCATTCCATTGTTTAAGCTTGATCAAATTGATCAGGCATTTCTTAAAACATTTGATCTGATCGTCGTCGGAAACGTAATCCCGAATGGCGGACCGGATGCCAAAATGATCGAAGAACTTGGTGTTAAGTTTTGTTCTTTCCCGACAGCTATCGGAGCCCTGGTGTTGAGCGATGTAAATGTTATCGGTATTGCCGGAACTCACGGCAAGACAACGACAACTTTTCTTGCGACTCAGGTGTTTGAAAAATTAAATACAAATCCTGGCTATCTCATCGGCGGAGTTATGGAAGAGCGTCCCTCTTCAAAACTTGGCAGTGGAAAATATTTTTTCATTGAATCAGATGAATATGACAGCGCATACTTTGAGAAAATTTCGAAGTTCAGATCGTACTCTCTTGATAACCTGATTTTAACTTCTCTTGAATTTGATCACGCGGATATTTTTGGATCTGTTGAAGATATTAAAGCTCAGTTCAGAGCGGCCATTCCTCACATTTCAAAAACATTCATTATCTCTGCGGATTATATTGCTGCTCTGGAGCTGTATAATGAATTTGTAGACGATGATAATAAAGCCCACTGGATCAGATATGGAGAAAAATCTGAAGCAGGTCCTCGCATAACGGAAGCTAATGCCAATGGAACCAAGTTCTCTCTTACATATAATAAAGAAGAATATAAATTTGAAACGAACCTCATTGGTCGTCACAATATTTTAAATCTTTCAGCAGTCATTCTTTATGCACTGACAGAAGGCTTTAAAAAAGACCAAATCGCGGAAGCTATCCAAGACCTGAAGATGGTTAAACGCCGTCAAGAAGTTAGAGGTGTTTATAAAGGCTCTCTCATTATTGATGACTTCGCTCACCACCCGCGTGCCGTTGAACTCACTTTAGATGGGATCATCACAAAATATCCGGGAAAGAATATTCATGTCGTGATGGAGCCAAACTCCGCCACTGCCAGAAGTGCTATTTTCCAGAAAGAATTTTCAGAATCACTCAATCGTGCAGCTTCGGTTATTTTTACCAAGCCGACCAGACCTACGAGTGTAAAGAATGTCGGAGACCTCGACATTTATAAAATCATTGAAGAAGTAAAAGCTTCAGGCAGACCAGGCAGCGTTGTCGGTAATCTGCAGGAGCTTATGGTAGAAATCGAAAAAATTGCGAAACCTGAAAATGTCATTCTTGTTCTATCCAATGGAACTTGTCTCGGACTTTGGGAATCTGATTTTGTTAAAAATCTGAAAAAAGAATGAAGTTAAGGCCGCTGTTTGTTTATTTATTGCTTGTAAGTTCTCTTCGTGGAGTTCAGGCAAAAGAGCGGCTTAATGACAGAATCATCGATGAGTATTTAAAACTTCAAAGTGAATTCAGCACAGAGTCCTGTAAAGCAGGAACAGAAGAAGCTTTTCAAAAGCTCGACCGCAACTACCGTGGTGATGGAAATTTCATTCCCGTTTTATTAGATGAAAAAGTTGATCTTAAAACGATCAAGAGTCTTATTCCTTTGATGAAAGACAAAGGACAATGGATTCAGACTCAAATTGATACGCTTTCGCGCGTTCAGGATCTCAAAGCAGCACGTGTTCAGATTGATGAAGTTGAAAAAGAAGTTTATCTCCTTCAGGAAATGAAAAAGGAACATTACTTTACTTCTGATAAAGCAAAGAAAGCGGAATTGGAAAAGAAGGCTGCAGCCCAGTTTACTCAGCTTCTTAAAGACGTCGTCGCACTGAAAGATCAAGTCCCTTTTCTGTTGAGTTATAAATTTCCGATCAATCATCTGGCCCTCAGAGCAGAATATGAAAAATTCAAAGCTCAAGTCACGAAAGAGGGAAGAGCGCGATCAAATTCAATTTATCTTTTCCGTAAAATTGTTCAGGACGGCTCTTATGATGAAGAACTGGTAAAAAACGATGCCGTCATCAGATCTGCCTTTGATACGCTTTTCTTGTCCTTGACCAAAGATCCAGGTCGAACATTTTTAACCGATGCTGAACGGGTTGATTTAAAATTTGTTCTCAGAAATTTTGATAAACTTTTATCTTACAAAGCTCCGGCACTGATCAACAGATTTACAGAGTGGAAAAGCAGAAATGAAAGAGCTGTGCAGTTTTATGAAGATCTTGTTGATAGCAAAAAAATAAAATTATCGGAAGAAAGCCAGATCAAAGATGTCACTTCTTTACTTGAGGACCGCGCGCGTTCACTTTACACATTAAAAGAGTTTGTGCTTTCCAGAGAAGCGAGTGTTTATGAATTCTGGTCAAAGCGTTCTGAACTTATGCAGGCCCTGTATGCAATTGAGACTATTCTTTACAGTGAAGTTGGTCGCATGGATGCACCTGATGCTCTCGAACGCAAAGATGTCGCTCAGGTTGTCATCAACAGATACGATCATCCTTCCTACAATTCCATTGGAGAGCGGGATTCCATTTCAAAGTTTTTGTCGTCATCTATTAAGAGCAAAGAGAACAAGTGGCTTAATGTTCTTTTCAAAGAAGGCGAATTCTCTTTCACTTATTTCTATATACCGGGGAATTTTCATATTTACTGTCCGGATATGAGCCGCATGGGCCAGTACTTAAGAAGAGAAAATGTACGCATCGCTCTTGAGTTGTTAAACAAACCAAAGCCTGCAACAGCGGCCCTTCGTTACTTTTCAAGAACCAGCATGTTCGGTCGGATTGAAATGGATTCTTTGTGGAATGACTTCCGTCCGTTGCCAGAAGTGCCTGGAACACCGGTCCCTAATGCTAAAAAGATTTACAATCTTTTCCAGAAAGACCGCTATACATTCCTCTACGATTTCAACAATGAAGAGCAAAAGAAGAAATATCTCGTAGTTGAATTGAAAGGTAAAACTTATGTTGTTGATTCGGCCGAACCGAATCGCGTTTTCCACTATAGAAACCCGCACCAGTTCAAGTATTTTTCCCGCTAATTTTTTAGTTAAAAAGCCCCAAAAATTGTTGCCCCCAACTTCGATAGAGTGTATATTGGCCCGAAGCCCAATTAGTGTATTATTTATTTAGATGGTTTTTGTTTACCATCTTTTTTGTTGTGGAGAACCTATATGTTAAAAGATTACATCTTTACATCTGAGTCTGTGACTGAAGGTCACCCGGATAAAATTGCTGACCAAATTTCTGACGCGGTATTGGATGCAATGCTTGCGCAAGATTCAAAGTCACGCGTAGCTTGTGAAACACTTATTACAACTGGTCTAGTTGTGCTTGCAGGAGAAATCACTTCAAATGCAAACGTAGATTTCCAAAAAATCGTACGCAGCACTATCGCGAACATCGGTTACGATGATTCAAGAAAAGGCTTCGACGCTCACACTTGTGGTGTAACAGTCGCTCTTGGAAAACAATCTCAAGATATCGCAATGGGTGTAAACGAAAACGAAGGAACATACCTTGAGCAAGGTGCTGGCGACCAGGGACTTATGTTCGGTTACGCTATCAACGAAACAGCGAGCTTCATGCCGCTTACTATCGACCTTTCTCACAATCTTGCTCGTCGTCTTTCTGAAGTAAGAAAGAACGGAACACTTCCACTTCTTCGCGCTGACGGTAAAACTCAGGTTTCTGCTCAGTACGTAGACGGAAAAGTAAAACGTATCGACGCTATCGTTGTTTCTACTCAGCACGCTGAAGAAATGACTCTTAAACAAATTGAAGAAGGCGTTCGCGCTGAAGTTATCAATAAAGTTGTTCCAGCAAACCTGATCGACAACAACACTAAAATCTTCATCAACCCAACTGGCCGTTTCGTAATCGGTGGACCAATGGGTGACTGTGGTCTTACAGGAAGAAAAATCATCGTAGATACTTACGGTGGTCACGGCGCTCACGGCGGCGGTGCTTTCTCAGGTAAAGATCCTTCAAAAGTAGACCGTTCAGCGGCATACGCTGCTCGCCACGTAGCTAAGCACATTGTAGCTGCTGGTCTAGCAGACAGAGCACTTGTTCAAGTTGCGTACGCAATTGGTGTTGCTAAGCCGGTTTCTTTCCTTGTTGAAACATACGGTACAGAAAAAGTTGATATCAAAAAATTAACGACTGTGATCAATGAAATGTTCGACATGAGACCAAAAGCTATCATCCAGTCTCTAGATCTTCTAAGACCGATCTATTCTCAGACTGCAGCTTACGGTCACTTTGGACGCGATATTTTCCCATGGGAAAAACTAAATCGTCTTGAAGAACTAAAATCTCATTTCTAAGCTTTAAGCTTCATCATAAGGGCCTCAAAATTGAGGCCCTTTTTTTTAAATCCCTGTTACAATATAAAGAATGAATCTGACTGATATTTTTATTTTCATCGTAAAGTTCATTCCCTTCTGGGCCGTGCCCATGATCATCATTAGTATTCATTTTGCTTATCTTTATTGGCTTAAAGACTTCAGAGAAATGACTTATGTGTGGGGAGCAATAACCTTATTTTGTCTTACATCAATCATCATCTACTTCGCCTTGGGTGGACCAGACGAAATAGTTGTCACTTTGCTCAAAGTTATTCACTAGTTACTCCTCATTCCTTAAATCGGCAGAACTTTCCTTACAGAGGCTTACCCTGTTGAGAAATTGACACTGTACCAGTTTCATTGTTAGCATTTTTCTAATGGTTATAAGGATTGACCAAAATTAACGGGTATTAGCTTTTTCAAGGACGCAAAGAGTGAACGATTTTCAATTTCTTCATACATCGTTTGAGCAGGAAGGGGGAACCAACCTGAATCAACGAACGCAAGGAACCAGGCTTCCGGAAGTTTACCTGGTTGAAGATGATCGCGTCCTCGGCACCACCATCAAAAAGTATCTTGAAAAAAAATTATCCCTTACCGTCCATTTCTTCCTCACTCCAACTGAATGCCTGCTTGAACTCGATAAAAAAATAAAATCTGAAACTGTCGTTAATCAAATTCCTTTTTGCCTCGTCACTGATATTTCTTTTGAAGTTGGCGGATCAGATGGACTTCTTCTTATCGACTTATTAAAAGAGCGCGGTCATCAATTTGTCCCGATCGTAATGACTGGTTTTGCTTCAATTGAAACGGCCATCAACGCTACCAAGAAAGGCGTTTTTCATTATCTGACGAAGCCGTTTGAACTGGATGTTCTTTGCGAGCTTGTCACAAAAGCTTTCACAAAAAAATTAAATGTTCCTGAATCATTTTTCACTGCGGGCGAAGCCGCTCAAAAGGCAGTTGTTCAGACGTCATCTTCAACATCTCATCTTTTCCAGAGTAAGTTTAAAATCGAAGCTCCAGGACCAGATGATATTTTCTGCGGAATGGTTGGTCGTTCCAAGCAGATGAAACAAGTTTTTGAAAGAATCAAAAAAGTAGCAGCAAGCGATTCGACAGTTTTTATTTCTGGTCCATCGGGAACAGGAAAGGAACTCGTTGCAAACGCTCTCCATAATTTGTCGGCAAGAAAATCTCACAACATGGTTTCGGTAAACTGTGGTGCGATCCCTTCTGAGTTGCTTGAAAGCGAACTTTTTGGTCATGAGAAAGGAGCCTTCACGGGAGCCATCTCTTCGCGCAAAGGTCGTTTTGAACTCGCTCACCGCGGGACTATCTTCCTGGATGAAATCGGCGATATGCCTCTTCTTCTTCAGGTTAAAATTCTTCGCGTCCTTCAAAACCGCGTGATCGAAAGAGTAGGAAGCACGGAGACGACTGAAATTGATGTTCGTATCATTACTGCGACTCACAGAAATCTGGAAGATGCCGTAGCTGAAGGAAATTTCCGCGAAGATTTATATTACCGCCTGAATGTTATTCCGATAAAAATTCCAGCGCTGAAAGAGCGTCGCGAAGATATTCCTTTGATGATTTCATATTTCCTTTCTAAATTTGTCAGTGCTGATTTAAGAAACAATATTGAATTTGACGATGAGGCCCTGGAGCTTCTCATTTCTTATGACTGGCCAGGTAACGTTCGCGAGCTTGAAAACCTAATCGAAAGACTAGTGATTTTGAAAGGCGGAAGTTTGATCCGCGTTTCTGATTTACCTGCGAAGTTTTTGAAAACAAATCCTACGCACGTTGAATCTTATAAGAGCCTTATTACCCTACCGGATGACGGGGTTGACTTAAAGCAGTTGCTATCTGATATTGAAGACTCTCTGATCAATCAGGCCCTCGAAGTAACTGGTGGAAATAAGAATCAAGCGTCTAAGCTTTTATCTATGAATCGCACCACTCTGATTGAAAAGATGAAGAAAAAGGGATTTTTACAGCTAAACTAGCCTATAGTTTACCCATAGAGAATCTCTATCGTCCCATAAAATCAATCAATTTCAATTAATCTCCTTACTGAGCGATACTCTTCTTGTGTTGATTATCAACAAATAATTTGAATGTTCACAAGGAGAAAGTAATGGCTTCAATCATCAATTCAAAAATTCCAGAATTCAAAGTTCAGGCTTACCACAACAATGCATTTAAAACTGTGACTGATAAGGATCTTCTTGGAAAATGGTCAATCTTCTTTTTCTATCCAGCAGACTTCACTTTTGTCTGCCCGACAGAACTTGGAGATATGGCAGACAAATACGCTGAATTCCAAAAAATGGGCGTGGAAGTTTACTCTGTATCAACAGACACGCACTTTACTCACAAAGCTTGGCATGACACTTCTGAAACTATTAAGAAGATCAATTACCCAATGCTAGCAGATCCAACAGGACACCTTGCAAGATCATTTGGTGTAATGATCGAAGAAGAAGGTCTGGCTTACCGTGGAACTTTTGTAGTAAATCCGGAAGGAAAAATTAAAGTAGCTGAAATTCACGACAATGGAATTGGTAGAAATGCTGAAGAGTTGATGAGAAAAGTTCAAGCCGCACAATTTATCGCTTCTCACCCTAATGAAGTATGTCCGGCTAAATGGAAACCAGGAAGCGACACGCTTAAACCAGGTCTTGATCTAGTTGGAAAAATCTAAAAATTTCTGAAATTAAGGGCCGGAAATTCCGGCCCGCTTTTTACAAGCTACCCTTACAAGTTACAAAGAACATCACGAGGATACATATATGTTAGATACAAATATCATTGAGCAATTGAAAACAGTTTTCTCCAAATTGGAAAGCAAGGTAGAGCTCGTCTACAATCTGAGCGAACACACTGATCAGAATACTCTTGTGGAAATGCTGGGTGAAGTGGGATCAACTTCTCAATATATTGAAGTCACGGCTTCCAAAGAGAAATCTGACATTCCTCAGTTCCACGTTGAATATAAAGGGAAGAAAAATGGAATTCACTTTAAAGGAATTCCGAGCGGGCATGAATTTACATCGCTTATTCTTGCGATACTCAACTCAGATGGAAAAGGAAAATTTCCCGATGAGATGATTTCGGAACGAATCAAAAAAATTAAAGGCCCGGTAGAAATTACAACTTATGTTTCACTTACATGTGAAAATTGCCCTGACGTTGTTCAGACGCTCAATCAAATGGCCGTGATTCATGGGAATTTCAAACATACGATGATCGATGGTCAATACACTCAGGAAGAAATCGCAAAATTAGGCATTCAAGGCGTTCCGAGTGTTATTCACAATGGAAAGCTTCTCTATACAGGTCGCTTGAATTTAATTGATCTCCTTACTGCGCTTGAAAAAGAATTTGGAGTTGAAGAGACTGTCAAATCAGCGGCGGATCTCAACTTAGGAGACTTTGATGTGGTCGTTATTGGTGGTGGTCCAGCTGGAGCCTCTGCGGCGATTTACAGCGCAAGAAAAGGTTTAAAGACAGCTATTCTTGCAGAAAAAATTGGAGGTCAAGTTCAGGAGACTAAAGGGATCGAAAATCTCATTGGTGTAACTTATACTGAAGGACCGCAGCTTGCCGCTCAGTTAAATCAACACATGTCCGAGTATCCAATTAAAAAATTGGAACACAGGAGAGTCAGTTCAATTCAAAATCACAATGTGAAAAAAATTGAACTCGAAGGCGGAGAGTTTTTAACGGCTAAATCACTGATCGTTGCAACCGGAGCTAAATGGAGAGAGCTCGGCATTCCGGGGGAAAAAGAATACATTGGTCGCGGTGTAGCTTTTTGTCCGCACTGTGACGGGCCTTATTACAAAGGGAAGAAAATTGCAGTCGTCGGTGGAGGAAACTCTGGCGTTGAGGCTGCGATCGACCTTGCAGGGATTGTAAAAGAAGTCATTTTATTCGAATTCATGGATCAACTAAAAGCTGATCAGGTTCTTGTGAATAAATTGAAATCGCTTCCAAATGTTTCCATTGTCACTAATGCACGTACGGCCGAGATTATCGGTGATGGTCAAAAGGTCCATGCACTAAAATATGAAGATAGAAAATCAGGAGAAATGGTTCGTGTCGATCTGGATGGAATTTTTGTTCAGATTGGTCTTCTTCCAAATTCAGGATTTGTGAAAGACGTGGTGGAAACAACCAAGTTTGGTGAAATCGTCGTCGACAACAAGAACAGAACAACTGTGAAAGGTATCTATGCGGCCGGAGACGTAACAACTGTTCCTTATAAACAGATTGTTATTGCGATGGGAGAAGGAGCGAAAGCGGCTCTCGCGGCCTTTGAAGATCAAATGATTGCTCATTAAGAAAAAAGCCCGCTTAGCGGGCTTTTTTTTTCAAGCTGATTCGCCCTTGATAAGTTTATTGAGCAGCTCGCTGGTATGACGTAAATTTTCTACCTGGGCCTTAAGCTGTTCAGCATATTCGGCCGTTTGCTGAGAGAGGGTGGAGTTCTCCTGTCCCGCCTGGTCCAGCTCTGATACTGCAGAATTTATTTCCTTAATTCCTGTGGCCTGATCGTGACTGGCCGCTGAGATTTCGCTGATCATCTCATTAACGCTGTTGACGTTGTCGACGATCACATCAAATTCTTTGCCGCATTTTTCTGCGATTGTAGCACCCAGAGTGACTTTCTTTTCGCCCTCAGCAACCAACTTTTCAATTCGTACTTTTGATTGCTCAATAGTTTCTGTGACTGTCTTTATACTCGTTCCCAGCAAATCAGAAATTTCTTTGGCAGAATTACCGCTCATGTGCGCTAGATTACCCACTTCCTCAGCAACGACAGCAAACCCTTTTCCATGTTCGCCCGCTCTCGCTGCCTCAACTGAAGCATTAAAAGAGAGTAGCTTGGTTTGGAAAACGATTTCATTAATGACTTTGGTTTTTTCACCAATTTCGTTGATTACTTTTACAATTTCTGCAATCTCTTTATTGCTTTGATCAATCTGTTGGACCATTTCGCTGTTGCTGCGGGCAATGTCTTTAATAGATTGAACCAGTTCAACGATCATTCTTTTTCCGTTGTCTACGGACTCACGACTTTTCGCTGAAACTTCCAGTGATGTTTTTGCATTCTCTGCATTTCTACCAATCATCGCAGACGTTTCTTCGACCGAAGAAGAAGTTTGCTGTAAAGCGGATGCTTGCTCTGTCGTGCTTGACGATAATTTTTCGCTGGCCCTGCTTATTTCGATAGCGACGTCCGAAACTTTATCCGCCTCAATATGAAGCTGCGATGAAATACTATCAATGCGGTTGCAAATGGATTGAGCGTATTTCCAGCTGATAGTGATGGTGATGAAAGAAAGAATCAAAAGGCCAAGACTAACTTTTGTCTTAACACCGTTGACATGATCCTCGATGACGTCAAGGTATAATCCAGAACCTACCATCCAGTCCAGTGGTGCATAATATTTAACATAAGAAACTTTTGGAACAGGTTTTTCGCCTTTCTTCTTTTCAAATTTGTAAGGAACAAATCCTCCGTCAGGATTGTTCATCAATTTGATAAAATCTTTAACGTAGGTTTTTCCATCTGCATCCTGAGAATCACTTCTATCTGTGTTGATAAATTCAGGTTTGTTTCCATGGGCGGCACCGTATCCTCGAGAGTCATAAGCAAAGAAATAATCTGTTTCGTTGTATCTTACGGTGGTGAATAATTTTTGAATATCTGCTTTCACTTTAGCACGATCTTCTTTTTTCAGGTCAGACTCTTTAACCATGTGGTCAATGACGCCAACCATGATGTCGACAGTGCTCTTAACTTCTTCTTTTCTAAGATTCAGCATGTAGCTTTCGAAAACCGGAAAGACATAAAGAAAGATTAAAAGAATGAGTGGGAAGATTCCAATGAATACCAAAGAAATGAGTTTGAAATTTAAGCTCTTGAAGTTTGCTTTCATATGTTGTGTTACCTAATAGGAGTATGTCTGATATGGCATATCTTCGGCAGAAAAACACAACGGACTTTAATTTGTTTAAAGAGTCTTGAAGATAAATTAAGAGTAATCGAGGAAATTTATGGGAGAGTGTGAGTGAATAATTTCGCTCACACTTATATCATTCTGATTTTAGATAAGCATCCTGAAGCTCAGAAGAATTGAGCAAATCTGCCAGATCTTTCAACAATGGTTTCTGAGAAATGGGATCGGCCGCTTTCCAAAGTTCAAATTTTGCAATGATTTGCTTCAATTTATCCTGCTGTAATTGAAGATTCTTGTCGATCTCATCATTTTCAAGTTTTAATTCGTCTTTTCTTTTTGCGATTTCATTTTTAGCTTTTTCAAAATCTTTTTCGAGATTCGCTTTGATTGAAGGATTAAAAGAAAGACGTGCAGGACTATTTTTTAAATTAGCGACATCATTTTTAAAATGCTCAGAAACAAATTCGCAATTTCTCATTCCGTTTTGCAAACAGAGCTCATCCTGAGACATCAAATCAGATTCCTGATCCATTGCTTTTAAATTATCTTCAATCTGTTTCAGTTTCTGTGGTCTCTGCTGTTGAAGGACTTCAACTTCACCTTGAGCTTTTTTGATCAAGCCTTCAATAAACACTGGAAGATCAAGCTTCTCTCTTCGCACGATTGGAGCAGAAAATGGTTTATAACTTTCTGAGCTATTCATATCCCAGCTAGGATTATACTGGGTCACTTCAATCGGGATCAGCTCATTTGCGAGTCGTGCCTCAAAACCGTGTCCAGCTTCCGCCATTTCTGGTTTGCCTTTATTAGAAACAACTTCAACCCTGCCTTCATGAACGAGGAGAACTGATTTTTCATCTGATGCCTGAACAATAAAAGTCGTTCCTCGAATTCCCATCGACATCGTAGGAGTCTTTACATTGAGAATTTTACTTTTCGAAGGATTGTGAATCTTGAAAAAGACTGTCCCCTGATGAAGCAAAAATTCAAGCTTGTCGTTGGGGCTGACTTTAAGCACTTTGATATCAGAAACATCTACAACTGAATTGTCGCTGATTTTAATTTTAGATGAGAAGTTATCACCGAAGCCGACTATGACAAAAGAATCTTTTCCAGTCGAGATCATCCCTGGTTTAGTGATGATGGATTTTTCGTGGAAGGGTTTGCCTTCAAAAGTTACTTTCCCTTTGACCTTTAGAGCAGTCAAAGAAATGGCCGTGACTTCTGCGCGAGTTGTGTAAGCAGGAACGAGATCGGGAAACTTCTTAAAGAGAATCGCTCGCCAGACAAAAATCATCCCTATGAGAGCGATTACAGAAAGAGGAAAGCGAAATTTCATCAGCATTTCACAGCTCCCGCGAGTTTATTCACCTTTTTTAATCGATTCACGAATAAAGTATTTAAGAACTTTATTGCGATTAGCTCCACCGACGAGAGAGCGTAGATCTTCATGAAGGCCTTGATCATAAATAAGAGCGTGCATGGTACCAGGCCCCTGTTCGATCTGTTTTGTCACTTTAGAAAGTGATTCGCTTGACGTCTTGAAATTGGCTATTGATTGAGAAAGGTTTTTGTCATTCAGATTGCTCATAACTCTGTTTGTATTGGCCGTGAGGTTTTCAAGGTTCTGAAGAATTTTTTCAAGCCTGTTTGTTTCCACTGAAGAAACCATTTTATCAAATTTAGTCAAAATACTTCCAGCTGCAACCATCAGGTCTTCACTTTTAGTTATGATATGTTCAATTTGATTCGATTCATTTGTGACGAGAAAGTCTCCATCTGCTACGGAAGGAGAGCCATCAGTGCCGCCAGTGATCTCAAGAAATTTATCACCCAGTACCCCTTGAGTCTTAAAAGAGAGCGCTGCATTTTTCTTGATCCACTCCTGGTAATCTGCATTTACTCCAATGGTGATGATAAGCGTGTCTACCGTTTTAAATTTTATGGAAGAAACACTTCCTACTTTTACGCCTCTAAGCTGGACTGCCGCGCCGTCTTTCAGGTTTTGAGCGCTTTTCACTTCTGTTTTGATATAAATCTTTGTGGAGAAAATGGCATTCTCTTTATTCAACATAAAAATTGTCGTCATTAAAATTACGGCAAGGACGGAAACAAAAACTCCTGAGATCAGGTAATGTTTTTTATCATTTGGTTTAATCATAAATCATCCTTGGAACTCAAGATAAATTTCCGGACAAGTGGGTCTTCAGAGTTCTGAAAGTTGTGTGGAGTATCGTTAAAAATAATTTTTCCTTCGTGAAGAACAATGATGCGATCACAAAGCATGATGGCCGAAGGAATATCGTGTGTAACAAAAATTGAAGCTAAGCCTTTCTCTTTTAATTTTTGCATGAGTGAAACAACGTTCAGAGTGTTGGACGGATCCAATCCCGCTGTCGGTTCATCATAAAGAACAATTTCAGGATTCAAAATCATCGCGCGGGCCATTCCCACACGTTTCTGCATACCGCCCGATAAATCTGAAGGCATGAGTTCTTCTTTGCCCTGGAGATCGATGAGTTTCAGCATTTCACTGACTTTGTCTCTGATCTGGGCGTAGCTGAATTTGGTGTGCTCGAAAAGCGGATAGGCGATATTTTCGAAAACATTGATGGAGTCAAACAAAGCGCCACTCTGAAAGGAGTAGGAAATTCTGATGCGAAAAGGAGTAAGTTTATTTTCCGGCAACTGATCAATGCGTTCGCCTTTGAAAACAATTTCTCCTTGATCAATTCTTTCGAGACCGATGATCGAACGGAGTAGAACTGATTTTCCTGTTCCAGACCCACCGAGGAGTCCGAGACTTTCACCTTTGTGCAAAGTGAAGCTCACTCCACGGTGAACTTTATTTTTACCAAACGCTTTATGAATATTTTTTACTTCCAACAAAACTTCTTTTTCCATTTTCATCACCAAATAAGCAGAAAGATTTTACTGATAAAAAAATCAGTGATGAGAATTAAAATGGAGGCAGTGACAACAACCCAGGTTGTAGTTACTCCAACTCCTTTAGTACCGTCTTTTGTGTTTAGTCCTTTATAGCAAGCAAAAATTGTGATGATGCCTGCAAAAATGGCAGATTTCACAAGCCCTGACATATAGTCGTGAAACTTTACAGTTGAAAAGACTTTATAAAGGTAGAACCCGGGAACGATATCGAATTCCATCCGGCATACAATCATGCCACCAAGAATACCAACGGCAAAAGAGAGAGCGGATAAAAGAGGTAAGGAGATAACCAGTGCCCAGAAGCGGGGAATAACAAGAACCCGCACCGGAGAAGTGCCAAGGGCCCTGATCGCATCAACCTGTTGAGTAACGTTCATCGCTCCGATTTCAGCGGCAATGCCAGAACCAACTCGTCCCGCGACAAGGAGCGAAGTAAAGAGCGGGGCCATTTCTCGTGCAAGCGAAAGTGAAACAACGGCAGGAACGTAAAGTGTTCCACCGAATTTTGCCAGACCGTAACCGAAGTTAAGAGTCATAACCAACCCCATCGTCAAACCAATGACAACGGTAATCGAAGTTGATCCATAACCGATATGATTGACTTGTTCCATTAGTCTTGAAAAATAAAAAGGTCTACTGAAAGAACATTTTATAGTTTCAAAAAAAAGAGCAGTGATCTCGCCGACAAAAACAAAAAATTGTCGGGTCTTTTCGCCTGTTTTAATAAATCGGTTCAGAACTTCATCAATCACTTGAGGATAATCCTTTCTAAAAAGTTATGAAGTGCGGGAGTATCGCTGACAAGATTTTTTTGATTTGTTGAAATGAGAACGTAATCATATATGCAATTGTTCTTATGAATCGTGATAATTTTAAAATGTCGTTGAATGCCATCCAGTGCACCGCTGGCAGTTACCTCTGCAGCTTCACGATCCTGATAAAATGCATTCACTCTTTCTGTAACGTTTAGGTTTTCAATGCCGGATAAAATTGATGAAGTCAGTGTATTGAGATTGCTTGACTCGTATTTTCTACAGGCACTATTGAGAATGAAAATAGATTTTGTCTGAGAATTTTCTAAAGCGTAATCAGAGGCTTCAGCATTAATTTCTTTCCACGGTTTTGGAATATTTCTTTTGAGATTATTAATGATCTCTCCGCTTTTTTTATAGTTAGTAGGCTCGCTGCTTGAGCAACTATATAAGAGGATAAAAAATAGAATTAAAAATACGTGTCTCATAGGCTCATCTAAAGTAGTTGATCAAACTTGTCTTTTCTACACTTTTATTAAACGTTTATCTTTATTAGAAAGTCGTTCTAAATTATTGTAAACAGTGAAAAGTTTCCACCTGTCAAAAGCATGACAAGAAAATCTTGCCGCCGAGAAAAATTTTCCTTTAAAAAAGTTAAAAAAAAGGTAAGCTTAGTAGTGAGTCACAAAGGCATTCAGGATGAATGACACTTTAGTTAACAGACTCCCGTAAGGACAATTTGATGCGAACAGGATGTTTCGTGAAAATGTGCCCAGTAAAAAAATTCTTCAAATTTTTGACGATTTTTTTCGTATCTATTTTCATTCTGGAAAATATTTCCTTCGCACAGTCATTATTAGACCAGGAAAAGGCAACGACCTATCTTCGTTGGAATTTTTTCACTGGCCGCGATCAACTACAATTCAACAAAAAAGGTAATAAAGTCGTCATTAAGACTCTTAATACTGAACTTTATAACAATCTGAAAGCTGAGCTTTCTTCTTTAAAGACAGATCCTTCTTATATTAAGGGAGTTTCTTATAAAGAATCAGATTCGGATAATTCAAGCGTCAATGCACTGGCGATTGAAATTGAATTAAAGAACGACAGCGTCGAAATGTTCAGTTTCTATCGCGAGCGCGACAAGAAATATGTCGTAGATTTCTGGATGGACGGTGACACTGTCAGTTTAAATAAAGCTTCTGTGAAAAAGGCAGAGCCTGAAAATGCTGAAGAGATTCAACCGACAGAAGAAAAAAGTGTAGAAAAGTCAGAGACTCCGGCGGCACCGGCGGCTCCTGTTGCAGTCGCAAAACCAAAAGTAAAGAAAGCCAAAGCACCGGCCAGAAAAGAGCCGAAAGAAGTAGCTGCTGAAGTCATAGAAAAAGTAAAAGAAGATAAACTTTTATCTAATATTGTTATTGATCCGAATAAGCCTGCTGCCAAAACAGAGCAAGAGCTTGCTTCTGAAGAAGAAGACTCAAAAAAACCATTCAGAGATTTCCGTTACGGAGCTACTTTTATCTGGGACTATGATCCGATTGCTCCTGCTTATAAGGAAGTGGTTAACTTAAAGACTAAGATTCCAGAAATCTTTTTTCCAATTGCAAACAGACAATTCAAGAAAAGTGAAAAAGAAGCGCATCTTCAATTGACCATCAATCTTTATAGAAAGAGAAAATGGGGATTGATGTACAAGTCGATCAAGTTGTTCCAGGAAAAATACGGACAACTTGCAGAGTGGGAATTAATTGAGTTTATTAAGGCCAATGCCATTCTTCGCGAAAATATCGACACTCCAAATCCGGAACTTTTCAAGAACGCTATGAATATGTTGATCACTCTTTCTGAAAAGAGCGACAACTATGAAATGAAGAAGGCTATTTATAAGTATCTTCTTACCTATTACATGGAGAGAGGGGAGCACCTCAAAACTCTTCAGACTGCAAAAAATTATTATGCCGGAACAAGAGACAACTTTGATTTCGAAGAATCTGTTATTCCCGCTGAAGCTATGTTGAACTCACTGGCGAAACTAGGACAGATTGAAAAGATTCAAGAACTGGCAACAGAGAAGACAATGAAGAAGGTGCTTCCAGCACAATTGATTCTCGCTTATCAAACATTTTCTTATCTGCGTGTCGGAGAGCTTGCTAATATCATTTCTCTTTACGAGAAAAATAAAGCAAGTCTGGCAAAGCCAATTGATCCGGTCATTATGTACAACACTGCTGAAGCTTATTTCAGAAGTGGTCGCTACCCTGAAGCGATGGCCCTTTATCAGGACTTCGTGAAGAATTACTCTCATGAATTTGTCGCAAGCAATGCAAACTTGAGAATAGCTCTCTGTTCAGATCTTCTCGACAGAAACTACAATGATACTCTCGATCTTTACAAAAGAGCTATCGATCAGTCGGTTGACAGCAATGTCAGTTATGAAGCCCGCATTCGCTATGTTGCTTTTAGAAGCGTAAGAAAAAGAGAATTGGATGATCGCGACCGCGAAATCAGAATTTTCCTTGAAACCGATAAGAATTCAAAGGCGACTCCTGATAAAAATCTTACGAAGCTTCTTCAGCAAGTTCGTTTGAGAACTCTTATTGTTGATGAAAAATACAAAGAAGCTCTTTCGTATCTTTCATTGCTTCCCCTTGTTTCTATGCCGAGAATTGATGCACGCGTTTTTGAAGGTGACGGAGCAGAAATTGTTTTCGGCATTATCGCTGATTTTTACAAAAAGTCAGAGTACTCACAAGTCATCAAAGCCTGGCAGACTTACAAAGATAAATATGTTGATAAAGTCGCCCAAGATCCATTCATTAATTTTGTTGTCGGATCAAGCTACGTGAAACTTGGCCTGTATAAAGGCTTTGACGACGTCTACGCTGCTTTTGAGAAGTTAAAGGATACTCCTAACAGAACTTTCCCGGTTTGGGTTAAAAGAGCGAATCAACAAAAAGCGACTGATTTACTTGCTGAATTAGTACTGATTAAAGACATCAAATTGCAAAATTGGGATTTGGTTCAGAAGAACCTGGCTTCGCTAGAGAAGAAAATGCCAAATAACAACAAGATGAATTACTACAAAGGTCTTGTGGCCTTCAACCAAAAAAATTACCCCCTCGCTGTTACACAATTTGAGAATTTTTTCTCTAAACAAGACCAAAGAATCATATATGATCCTTCTGACGTCGCGGATATGATCCGGGCCTATACTGACTCCATTTACGAACTAGGACAGTCGGATAAATTCTTGAAAGTCAGTGAGGCGATTCTGAATGACACCAATAGCTTTGGCACAGACAATGCTTATATTCAGAATGTCCGGGAACGAATTGCCTATCTCGGTATCGAAATTTCCGCAGGCAAGAAGAGTGAAAACTACATGCTGTTCGAAAAGATGATTAACGATTTTAAAAAGGCTAACCCAAAGTCGATTTACACAGGAAGGGTAAATTACTTGCTAGGGCAGGCAATGATAAAGAACCAGAAAATTAAAGAAGGCAGAGAAGTTTTTACAAACCTGATGAATGACAAGGAAACGTCTGATTACATCAAGGAACTTGCTAAGAGCGAACTGAGTTTACTGAATTTGAAAGAAAAAACATTATAAATAGCTTCATAGGATGGAGGCGATTCGTATGACAGGAGGTCAGATGGAAACGGAAACGATTAGAGTAGAACTTTTTGGATCAGATGCAAGAGTAGAGAAGGCTATTGGACAAGCAAGAAACCTTTCAGTAAGCAAAGCTGCAGTACTGATCGTTGGCGAAAACGGTGTAGGAAAAAGAACTCTAGGTCGATTCATCCACGAAAACTCAGGACGCGCTCATCAACCATTCGAATTGGTAGACTGCTCACTTCCAGCACAGGAAGTTGAAAACAGAATCCTTGGTCACAGAGACAATGCTACAGGAAGATTCAATAAAGGGATCCTTGAAGCAGCTAATAAAGGAACTGTTGTCTTCGCTAACATTGATTGCTTAGACGAAGAATTCCAGAAAAGACTTCACAAAATTATCAATGAACTTGAAGACTACGATATCGACGTTCGCCTTGTTGCTACGACAACAAAAAATCTTTCTAAGCTTGTAGGCGCAGGAAGATTCTATCGCGGTCTATACTCAATTTTCGCTAACAACGCTGTTTCCATCCCGGCGCTTAGAGAAAGACAAGAAGACCTTCAAAGACTGGCTCGTCACTTCATGGCAGAAGCAACAGGTGCTGAAACTGAAGTCGAAATCGATACAATCGCAATGGACAGAATTACTTCTCACTACTGGGCAAATAACATTCACGAGCTAAAGCAAGTGATCTCAAGCTCTGTAAACAACAACTCGTCTTTGTTGGATGAGTCTGCTTATGAAGTGAACACAGCTAAGACTGTAAACTTCATGGGTGAAGATGATTCTGATGGTGTAAGACTTATGTCGCTTAAAGATGCTGAAAAGCTTCTTATTAAAAAAGCTCTTATCCACACTTCAGAAAACAGAACTCAGGCTGCAAAAATTCTTGGTGTTTCAATCAGAACACTTAGAAACAAGATCAATGAGTACAGAACTGAAGGATCATCATACTTCGTTAACTTAAGATAGTTTTTGAAGGAAGAGGGAGGTTAGGATGAATATCGACGATAAAACAACAAAAGCATTGGCTGCTTCATTGAAGTACCGTCAAATGAGACAGGAGTTAATCGCTTCGAACATCGCTAACGCTGAAACTCCCGGGTACAAAGCAAAGAAAATTGATTTTGAAGATGCTCTGGCCCGCGCACTTGATACTGATGAACAACAAACTTTAAAGACCACCGACTCACGACACTTCAATGTCGGAGGCGGTGGCTTTAATAATTTACAACCTGAGATTTACGAAGAATCTAACGGGATTGTAAGTCCTGACGGCAACACTGTTGATCGCGATCAGGAAATGGCCGATATGGCCGAAAACAAAATCATGTACGATGCCTCAGTTCAGCTTCTGAATAAGAAACTTGGACTGATGAAGTACGTTGTGGGCTCGGATCGATAGGGGGTAGTAAATGGATTTACTGACAAGTTTAAAAATTAGTTCTTCCGGATTAACTGCCAATAAAAAGAGAATGGCAGCGATCTCTTCGAATATTGCCAACGCTCAGACGACGAGAACTGCTGAAGGCGGACCTTATCAGCCCAAAGAAGTAGTGTTCGGAAGTGAACCTGCTAAAGAAAACTTTTCTGAAATTCTCGCCGGCGAAATGGGAGAGAATGCTCAGACGGTTATTGCGAAAGAAGTTTCAAACAGCAAGAAGCCGCCGGTTTTAAAATATGAACCAAACCATCCGGACGCAAACGCAGAAGGATATGTCGCTTATCCAAACATCAACACGATGGAAGAGATGGCGAATATGATTGAAGCTTCTCGCGCATACGAAGCCAACATCAATGCGATGAACACGGCCAAGAGTATGGCGATGAAAGATTTAGAGATCGGTAAGAATTAATTTAGCAAACTAAGAGGATTATATGGCAATTGAAAACGTAGGCAACATGAACAAACTTCTCTCAAGTTACAACACGCAGGACTGGATGAAGAGTGCCTCGATTGATCAGGCGACACTTCCTCAGTTTAACGAACTTGCGGCAAATCCTGCGATCGGTGCAAAACCAGCGCAAAGCTTTTCCGAAATGCTTGCTAACTCACTGACTGATGTAAACAACATGCAAGTGGAAGCAAACAAGGCAATTGAAAAACTGGCTTCAGGTCAGACAAAAAATATTCATGAGACTATGCTCGCTGTTGAGAATGCTGAACTTGCATTCAAGACTATGAACCAGGTCAGAATGAAAGTGATTGAAGCTTATAAAGAAATTATGAGAATGCAGATGTAATTTGATTTGATCTCGAGTGGATGATGTTTGATTTCATAGGATGTGAAATTAAAGAATCAGGAGGATGGCCTTGCAAGATATATTAGAGAAAATTTTTAGAAACTTTAAAGAGTTCTTCAACGGGCTCGATACAACCAAAAAAATTGGTTTTATCATAGTTTCTTGTATGATTTTGGCGGCCATGACCGGAATTGTTGTTTGGGCTTCAAAGACCCGCTACGACGTTCTCTATACAGATCTCAATAAAGAAGATGCAAGAAAGATTGCGATCCTTCTTGAAGAAAAGAAAATTCCTTACCAGACTGCAAATGACGGTAAAACAATTTCTATTCCTGAAGACCTTGTAGGAGTCTGGAGACTTGAAATCGCAAAGCTGGGCACTTCCTTCTCAGGTACAGTCGGTTATGAAGTTTTCGATAAACAGTCCTTCGGGACGACAAGCTTCGTTCAAAAAGTAAATAAACAAAGAGCTCTTGAAGGAGAGCTTGTAAAAACGATTATGTACATTCAGGGTGTAAAACGCGCCCGCGTACACATTTCTATTCCAGAATCTTCTCCGTTTGTTGCAGAAAAGAAAGCACCGTCTGCTTCAGTAGTCCTTGAATTGAACCCGGGAGTTACTTTGACTCCGGCAGAGATTAAAGGGGTTGGTTCTCTTGTGGCTTCATCGGTTGAAGAAATGAGAGCTGAAAACGTTGTCATTTTAGATGATAGAGGAAAGAAGCTTTCTGAAAATATCGGCGATTCAATGACTGCACTTACGGCAAACCGTATGGCACTTGAAGCTCAATTGAATCAAAAATATGAAAAGCAAATTGAAGAAATTTTAACTAAAGTTGTCGGTGACGGTAAAGTTGTTGCGAAAGTAACAGTCGATCTTGATTTCACTGAGGCTGTTTCGACAGAAACGAAATATGACAATGAGAACGCAGCAGTTGTTTCTGAAGTAAAAAATACTCAGAATCTTCAAGGCTCTCGTCCATCTCCGCAAGGAATTGCAGGAGCTCAGTCGAATCTTCCAGGCGAAGTGCCTCAACCGGGCGTCGCTGAAACAAAAAATAATGTCACTAAAGAATTAACGACAAGAAATCTGAACGTTCCAACGACAGTAACTCAATCGAGAAAACCTTCTGCAACAGTGAAGGCCATTTCAGCAGCAGTTATGATCGACGGAAAGCGCATTCCGGTTCTTGGCGAAGATGGCATGGCCCAGCTTGATAAAAACGGAAATGCGATTATGAAGTATGAGAAGTGGAGTGAAGCAGATCTTCAAAACTTCTCTCAAATCGTAGCTTCAACACTTGGAACAAGTGAAAAACGCGGGGACAAGCTCGTTATTAAGAATATGGAATTTGCCCGCGAAGACATGAGCGTGGCAGATGCAATGTTGAAAGAGCAAGCTAACCGCGAACTCATCAGAAACATCGTAAAATACCTCGCTGTTGGTTTGACGATTTCATTGTTCTTCTTCCTGGTTGTTCGTCCGTTCATCCAGTGGGTTACAGACAACACGATCGAAACGGTGGAAGACTTTCTTCCTCGTACACTTGAAGAACTTGAAAAAGTACAGGCCAACCAACGTCTGCCTGGTTTAGAGGATGCGCTTCCACAAATTGAAGAGAAGCTGAACCCTGAGAAGATTGAAGGAAATATGTTGCGTGAAAAAATTATTGCTCTGGTTGAAAACAATCCAGGCAAGGCCGCACAGATTATCCATGAGATGATTCACTCGAGTGAATCCGATAAACAAATTGCATAAGATTATTAGATAAGAGGAAAGAGTATGGCAGCAGCAGACAACGTTTTAGATCCGGACACAGAGTATAGTTTACTCAGCGGTCAAGATAAGGCCGGTTTGCTTTTATCTTCGCTCGGAATGAACATTACTCAGCTCATCTTTCAAAACATGAAAGACAACGATGTTAAGAGAATGATCAACGCGATGTCGAACGTAAAACGTGCTCCGATCTGGATGGTGAAGCGTGTTCTTGAAGATTTCTACAAGCAGCTAAACGAAGAAAACGATTTACTCTTTGCTGAAAACCGCGGCCGTGACTTCATCATCAATACATTAGGTGAAGATAGAGCGAAGCAACTCCTTGGTCAGATCGTTGAAGTCGGTCAGACAAATACTCTTGAATCTCTTGAACTGGTCGATACGAGAACTCTTTCTAACTTTCTTATCAACGAGCACCCCCAGACGATTGCACTTATCGTTGCTCACTTGGCTCCTGATCGAAAAGTGGACGTTCTTCGCCGCTTGCCGGAAGGATTACAGGCCGAAGTCGTACTTCGTGTGGCGAACCTCGACTACGTATCTCCAGAGCTTATTTCTCAATTGGACGATGTACTCAAAACAGAACTTTCTACTCTTGGTTCAATCGATACGAACCAGCTTGGTGGTGTCGAGCCTATCGCAGATATGCTCAACCTTATGGATAAAAACACTGAGAAGAACATCATGTCTCGCGTGGAAGAAAAAGATCCAGAGCTTGCAGAAGAGATCAGAAAACTCATGTTTACATTCGAAGACCTTATGTACGTCGACGACAAAGGTATTCAGAACCTTCTTCGCGAAGTGGACAACGGAAAGCTTGTTATTGCCATGAAGACTGCTCCAGACGAAATCAAGCAGAAACTTTTCAAGAACATGTCGAATCGTGCGGCTACGTTGCTTAAAGAAGATCTTGAGGCCCTTGGACCTACTAAGCTTTCTGATGTTGAAAAAGCTCAAGCTGAAATGGTTCAAAAAGTTAAAGAACTTGAAGCTCAAGGTAAAGCGTTTATTGCTCGCGGCTCTGACGGTGATTCACTCGTTTAATAGCGGCGTAAAGGGAATATTAGATGGTAAAGCAATTTTCGGATGTACAAGAATACAAATTTCACAACTTCACTGATGCTGAAGTTGATCCGAATGAAGTGAAAGTTTTTGAATTTAAGCCATTGCTTTCTAATGCCCAGGCGATAGCAAAAAGCGAATTTCAGAAAGTCATAAAAGATGAAAGAACGCATGCAAAGAACTCACAGTTCAAAGTTAATCCAATCGTTGAGAAATTCCGTGGTTTAAAAGACCAGGAAGAAATGGAATATCAGCAGGCTGTTGAAAAAGAAGTGGCGAGAAGAATTGCTGAAATTCAGGACGAAGCCTATAAAGTGGGATTTGACGAAGGTGTGAATCAAGGGCGTGAAGAAATCTTTGATGAAATGAGAAGTGTCGTAGATCAAAAGCTGGAAAACTTTTCAGAGATGGTTACTGATGTTCTCAAAACTCAGGAAGACATTCTTTCTAATCAGAAAAAAGAAATTTATCATTTGATGAAAAATCTTTCGAAGTGGATTATTCTTCGTGAATTGAAAGAAGACGGAACTTATATTGAAAGATTGCTGGAAAAACTTCTTCTCGAAACTCAGGCTCGCCAGAATCTTCTGATTCAGGTCAATGCAAACGATTTTGCAGCAATGCCTGAAGTTCTCGCTCATATTCAGTCTCGTTTAGGCGAATTGAAAAACGTGAGAGTCGAAGTGGATTCTCAAATCGCTACTCGCGGTATGATTGTTGAGTCTGATAACGGAATTATCAACGCTACAATGGAAGAACAGTTTAAAAGTTTAGATAAACTTTTTGAAGATGTATTAGCTGACTCCTAACAGATAAGGTGAATAGTACTATGGATAAATCTCTCGATCTTGCTTCTATTCACAAAAACTACGAATACTCTTCTCCCTATCAGAAAATCGGAAAAGTTTTTGCCAATAAAGGGATGGTTTTTGAAATCAACCTTTCCCGCGCACCGATCGGATCAAACGTTGAATTTGTCACTGAGTTCGGCGATAAATCTCTCGGTGAAGTTGTAGGGATTAATGGCACAAGATGTATGGCAATGCCTTATGACGAACTTTCAGGAATCAATTCTGAAACTCGCGTTTACTTAAAAGATCTCACGACAACCATTAAAATTTCAGAAGCGATGCTCGGAAGAGTTATCGATTTCCAGGGAAATCCAATTGACGGTAAAGGCCCGATTGAGCCGATCAATGTTGAAGCTCGTTCAATTTACGGACAGGCTTTGAACCCACTTGATCGTCCACCTATTCGCGAGCCTCTCGATACAGGTATTCATGCTATTAACTGTTTCATGACCGCAGGCAAGGGACAACGTTTTGCCATTATGGCCGGTTCGGGTGTTGGTAAGTCTGTTACCCTCGGTATGATTGCTGAAAACTCTTCTGCCGATATTAACGTCATCGCCCTTATCGGAGAGCGTGGTCGCGAGGTTTTGGAATTCATTGAATCAGATTTAGGACCTGAAGGTCTCAAGCGTTCAGTTGTTATCGTTGCGACTTCTGACACCTCTGCCTTAATCAGAATGAAGGCTGCTTATGTAGCAACAACGATTGCAGAATATTTTAGAGATAAAAATCAAGACGTTCTTTTGATGATGGATTCAATTACACGTTTTGCGATGGCGAATCGTGAAATTTCTCTTTCTGCAGGTGAACCTCCGGGACAAAAAGGGTATACGCCTTCTGTTTTTGCACGTCTTCCAAAGCTAATGGAACGAGCAGGAACAAAAGCTGGTGCTGGATCTATTACCGGAGTTTATACCGTTCTCGTTGAAGGGGGCGATATGGATGAACCGATTGCAGATGCCGTAAGAGCGATTGCCGATGGCCACATTGTATTGTCACGTGAACTTGCTTCACGAAACCAGTTTCCTGCGATTGATGTTCTTGCTTCACTCTCAAGGGTTATGGGGAAGGTTGCTTCCCGTGAACATAAAATCGTTGCGAGTCACTTGCGTGACTTGATGGCTGCTTATAAGGCCAATGAGGATCTGATCAACGTTGGTGCATACGCCCGCGGTTCCAACCCTAAAGTTGATAAGGCCCTGCTGATCTATGATGATTTGATGAGTTTGTTAAAACAAAGCCAGGGGATGACTGAGTTTCTCACTATTGAAACTCTGTACGACAGAATGGTCGATATCGCTCGAAAGGCCGAAAACATAAAATGATGATTAAATAATGCAAAAGTTTAAATTCAAACTCGACGCTGTTTTAAAAATGCGTGAGTTTAAAGAAAAGAAAATTAAAATTGAACTCGGAGAAATACTTCGGGAGATCGGCGATGTTGAAGAAAAAATCGCCGCAGCCAATAAGGCCATTGATGAAACGTACGTTGCTCAGGAAACGTTTATGGCGGATCCGGCAGCTGGAAGAATGATTCAGTTCTTCCCGTACTTTATTCAGGGTAAAAAAGAAGAAATTAAAAATAAAGAGAATCTCCTTTGGTCTCTTCGTAAGAAATACGATGCAAAGATTAAAGAACTTGCAGAAGCCCGCGGTGAAGTAAAAGTTATGGAAAACTTCAAAGATAAAAAGAAAGGCGAGTGGACGAAAGAGTATAATAAGAAACAACAGGAAAATATCGACGAGTTGTTGATGATCAGAAGACACGGACAAAATGAATTAGGTGGCGAATAGAATGAAAACTCTCTTTTACGTTTCAATTTTAATTATAGGTGCTGTCGCTGTAGCTGCGAACACACCAGCTTCTAAAAAAGAAGCTGCTCCTGCCGGTCCGGCAAAAAGACTCTATACTGAAGATGAGTTTAAGAAAGCAGTGCTGGTGGAAGCTGAAAAGCTGATGAAAAAAGCAGGCAGCGGACACCTGGTCGATTTTTCCAAAGAACTTCTGGAAAAAGAAGAAGCGATTAAAGTGAAGCAACTTAATCTTCAAAAACAGGAAGAACAGCTCAAATTAAATACTGCAGATTTTCAGAAAAAGATGGTCGAATATCAGGAAGAGCAAAAAAGATTCCTGGGATGCATTGATTCTCAGAATGAAAAGGCAGAAAAGCGTGTCTCTCAAATGGTTGAGGTCATCTCCGGTATGAAGCCTCAGTCCGCAGCCGATGTTCTTGCTGTACAGGATCCGGATCTTTCTGTGCGCATTCTTGGTTTGCTTGATCCTCTTAAAGCTTCCAAAATTTTTAACCTGATGGATAAAGAAGTTTCTGCAAAGCTGCAAAAACAATTTGTTCAAATGAAGAAATAATCCGACTTTTTTCGTTTGGTATTGACAAATGTCAACTTGAACGAAGCATTCAATCTTCTTAAAATGAAAAAAAAATTTTAAGGAGTAAGTCGTGTCAAAACTTTTAGATATCACGGAATTTCCACCTGCAGTTGAAGCATTTTATCGCAAAAACGCTGGAACAATGCTTGATAGAAAATACTTGCATAGAGAACCAGGCAAGAATTCTAAATGGATCTATGAAGAGAGTGATTTGCCATGGCTATTGCTTGATTTAAAAGTTCCCTACAAAGAAATGTATCAGGAAGCTCTTCAATTTGTGAATGATACTATTCCTCAGGACTACCCAGGATTAAATTTTACCGAGCAAGCTAAAAAAGATGCCAGCCAGCGTGGATGGAATACTGTTTGTATTCATGGGTTGAGTAAGCATCAGTTTGACCGCGCTTCTGTTTATGGTTACGAGCATGAAGATCTTGCTCCTTATGTCTGGACCGAAATTGCAGATGCTTGTCCAGTGACAAAAGCTTTCTTGCAATCTCTCCCTTACGAAAAACTTTACCGTGCTCGTTTTACAGTTTTGGGACCTGGTGGTTACGCGGCTCCGCATATCGGACGCAAGGAAAACGCAGACTACAGTAAGAAAATCAGCTTCGCTCTAAATCATCCTCAAGGGTTTTCTTTTACAATGGACAACCATGGGGCGATTCCATGGGAAGAGGGACGCGGGTTCTTATTGAATGTCGATGAGAATTTCCATTCAGTTATCAATCGCAGTGAAACTCCACGTATCCATTTAATCACTATGGGAAAACCAGATTGGAATAGAATGGATGACTTGATTAAGAAAAGTTATTACGGAGTAAATCCTGAATTGAACATGTCTTCCAAAATTGATCTTCTTTAAAAATGATCAAACAGTTCAAGCGTTTCATTTTATTTGCGTCGATTGTTATTCTGTGGGAAATCGCCGGCAAGGCAGGATTAATTAATAAATTCTTATTGCCGGCACCCTCGACTATTGTTTCTAGTGAAATTTTTTTAGACTTTAAAATCTTGTCTCATGCTCTTTCGAGTTTTCAGCGTGTGCTTGTTGGTTATTCAATATCAACTGTGGCCGCAGTAGTTTTGGGTTTCTCAATCGGATTGAATAAAACATTAAAGTTTTATCTGATGCCGATTTTTTCGCTTGTTAAACCTATTCCTCCAATTGCATGGATTCCTATTACCATCCTTTGGTTTGGTCTGGGGAATGGACCAAGTTATTTTGTCACAATGATTGCATCTTTTTTTCCTATATTTTTCAACACGATCAACGGAGTGGATGACCTGGATCCGCAGTATGTTAATGTGGCCAAATGTTTCGGCACGAAACGGCTGCAGATGTTCAAAGAAGTCATTTTTCCATTCTGTCTTCCTTATATTTTCGCCGGAATGAGAATTGGTCTTGGCGTAGCCTGGATGAGTGTCATCGCAGCTGAAATAGTTTCGTCTACCAGCGGCCTTGGTTATATGATGGAAATTTCCCAGCAGATGATGAGAGTAGACAACCTCTTTATCGGAATGTTGGTCATCGGAATTTGTGGAATTGCCCTGGATTTTTGTATCCAGAAAATGAGTCAGCGATTTGTCAGGTGGAAATATTGATCAGAGCTGAAAACTTAACGATTCAATTTGAAAACTTGAAGCGTAAAACAAATCTAAAAGCACTCAGAAACGTTAATTTTAAAATTAATGAAGCTGAATTTGTGGCCATTATTGGTCCATCTGGTTGTGGTAAATCGACTCTTATTAATGCCATGGCCGGATTTATAAATCATTGTGAAGGAAATCTTTTCTACAGAGATCTACCGATAAAAAGCACGTCTCCTGAAAGAGTAGTCATTTTTCAAAATCATTCTCTCTTTCCATGGAAAACGGTGTCGGAAAATTTAGCTTTTGCATTGAATGCAAAAAATTTAAGCGCCGATCGCACTGAATCCATTGTCCGCCATTATCTCAAAGTTGTCGGTCTAGAAAAATTTGCGGATTTTTATCCCAAAGAGCTTTCAGGTGGTATGCAACAAAGGGTGGGAATAGCCAGGGCCCTTGCAGCGGATCCGGAAGTTTTTTTGCTTGATGAACCTTTCGCTTCACTCGATTTTCTGACGAGAGAAAAAATTCAGGACGAATTAATGAAAATGATTCGTCCTTTGAATAAAACAGCTGTTCTTGTTACTCACAATATAAATGAAGCTCTTTTTTTTGCGGATAGGATTTTCATCATGTCGGGACAGCCAGGAACGATTATAAGTGAGTTGAAAATTGAAGGTGAAAAACCGAATTCAATTCTTGAAATTGAAGATTATGCAGAGTTTAGAAATTTAAAAAAACAGATAAATGATATTTTAAAACGAGGAGAAATTTCGTGAAGTTATTCATTTGCATTTCATTACTGGCATTTATGCTTTCAAATGAGAAAGTTATGGCCGAAACCAATCACAAAATCAGGATTGCTTATCCTTCAGTGGGAACTGTGATCAATGGTCAAGTGGGAGTAGTTCTTGAGAAAAGTGACATTTTGAAAAAAGCTGGACTGGAAGCAACGGTCACTCCTATGGCCTTAGGAAAGGAATTAAAGACGGCCCTGGTCTCTGGAAATGTCGATGTTATTTTTACAAGTGAATCGAATTTTGTCGTACTGCTTGGACAGGGATTTCCTTGTTACGGTGTAGCTTCACTGGGACGTGGCGGTTATGTCGGTTTAGTGGCCAGCGATCCGAAAATCACAAAAGTAAGTGACTTAAAAGGAAAGAAGGTTGGAACAATCTTCGGAATTTCAACTCATCTTCCTACCATTTCCTGGTTGCAGAAAAATAATTTGAATCCTGACAAAGATCTGTCGTTTCAAAATATTTCAGCAATCGGACCGCTAAGAGCTGCGCTGGCTTCTAAAGAACTGGATGCTGCTGGCATTTTTGATCCATGGATTGAAGATGGATTAGCGTCGAAATCATTGCACATTTTAAAAAATGACGATGGTTCACTTGCACGCGATGATCTCGATCTTATTATCGTTGTCTCAAAAGACTATGCTGATAAGAATCCTGAAGCTCTTCCTAAATTTAAAAAAGCTCTTCAAATGGCTACTTTAGAAATGGCACAAAAGAAAAATGAAATTAATAAGCAGTATTCTGCTTTAAATGGACTTGACGTTAAAATCATTCATCAAGCTTCACTTTCTAATCCAAACTATAACGCTAAGAAAAGCAGCGATGTAGATCTAAAAATTTCAAATCACTTTATTGAGAAATTAGAAACATTAAATGATTTTATGCTTAAAGAAAAAATGATCAAAGACAGCGTCAAGATTAAAGATTACATAAGGCAGTTATAAAAATGAAAATGATGACAATCCCTGTTTCAGAAAAAGTTTATGAACTCTTTTTAAAAAACGAAACTCTGGTTCTGGAAATTATTGAAAAGGCCCTTGAAGAACATCTTGGCGAATCTTCTGTAGATCGCCAGGAATTTGTCCGTGTTATTTGCAGGGCCAAAGCTCCAGTTTGCAATTGGCACGATATGGAACTGCAAATAATGAAAGGTTCTTTATGAGCAATTTAGATTCCGTTTTTTATGATAGTTCACAGATGTTTTATTGTTCCGGAAAAATTGGATACCGATGGGCCGTAAAGACAATCGAAATAGCCGCGAGCAATCTGGTTAAAAGTCATACTGACACTTTAGCCTTGCAGGAAGTTTTAGATTTTTTTAGTCACAATGGTGATCATGAAAAAGGTGTGGCCATATTCTCTAATGTAAAAAAAGTAATGAATGTAGTTCTTCCGGTAACAGTTCAGGATTTTGAACTTTCATATGACCTACATAAAAAATTTCCGGTGGCACATCCTCGCGGTTTGATTCATTCAGCAGTTATCCTGAATGCCGGGTTTAACAATATTTGTACAACTTTCGCAACCGGATATGAAGCTATACCCGACGTGAAAAGAGTCAATTTAATGGATAAGGTGGATCATTGAAAAAGTTTATTGTAGATTCAAATGTTCCGTTGATTGCAACGGGACAAATTGGAGAAGCCTGGGCCGTTGTTATTTTGGATGAAATCGCCAAAAAGAATGTGCAAGGACTGACAGATGTCTTTTTTCTCCAGGAAATTTTAGATCGTTTTTATTTTTTGAATGAATCTTATAAAGGGAAAAAACTTTGCAAGGCCTTTCGAAAAATTATTGGAACCACTTTGCCTGTCACTGTTCAGAACTTTGAACTGTCGTATGAATTATTTAAAAAATCTCAGGCACGCCCCAGAGATTTAATTCACGCAGCAGTGATGTTGGAATCGGGCGTGACCGATATCTTCAGTGTTGATGGACCGGAATTTGATCTTATTGAAGGAATCAATCCGATCCACTTGCCGCATTTACTACAATCTCTTCAATTAAAAGGACATTACATCGATGAAAGAATCAAACAAAAATAAATTATTTCTGGATATTAACCTCATTCTTTTTTTAATTAAAAGAGGATCGTCTTTCAGCACAGTCGTTAACCAGATCAAAAATCTTGGACAGATTTACGTTGATGTAAAAGGACTTCAAGAAATTGTTTACTATTATCATCTGCTTGGTGAAACAGCACTGGGTTATGAGAATGCGATGCTTTTAAGAAAATGCACTGAAGTTTTATCTGTCACAAATGATGATATTCTTTTGCAAGAATCACTACTGGACAGATATCCTGCGTTTCCTCCTCGTGAACTTCTTCATAGTGCAGTCATGTTTAATAATGGGATTAAAAATATAATTTGTTCGCCGGAATCAAAGTACAACGAAATTGAAATTGTGAAAGTTGAGTCTGTTTTATCAAAAATGACTCAGCAATTATAATTACAATGGAACGATTTTTTCGAGCGCTTGAAAGTTTTTAATGATGATAACTGGACCATTTGATTCTATAAGTCCCTCGTCACGCATATCTGAAAGACATCGGACAAGTGTTTCTTTGGCCGCACCAATCCATGATGAATATTCATCGCGTGTCAGCTGAATATCAAGCGCGATTGAATTTTCGCCTTCAATAGGAACTCCGCAAAGAGAGTTTAAATAAATCAACGATTCAGCGACTCTCTCCCGAACATTATTTCTTCCATAAGAGCGCAGGCGATTTTCAGATCGCCTGATTTCTATTCCCATGCGTTTCAGAATCTCAAAATTAAATTCAATATTCGATTTAATAAGATCAAAAAAGAAATCTTTTGGAATAAAAAAACCAGAAAGGGGAGAGCTTATGCTGATTGCGCTTGCTCTGAAGGTTTCTTCGGAAAATAAACAACGGTATCCGGTCATATCGTCCGGACCGACAATTTTAACCACGCTTTCTCTGCTGTTTGTTTCAGGCCAGATGATTTTGGCAAATCCGCTTGTAATGTAATAGAGACCGTCAGTCGTTGTATGCTGCTTGTTTAAAAACTGGCCTCTCGCCAAAGAAAAAGGCTGCTTGATATTATCAAGTCTGCGCTTTTCTTCATCATTTAAAGATTTAAACAGAGTCTGCTCTTTCATCTTGTTCTCAAAAATTTATTTATACTATTTGGTATTAAACAAAATTGAAAGTCAATGCTGTCATGGCCAAGCATGGCTCCCTGGAGTGCTGTTAAAACTAAAGAGAGTGGCGCTTTAAAGAGAGAGCAAATCCGGCAGATTTTTCCTGCCCGATAACTAAAACGGGAACAAAATTCCAGACAAAAAGAGCGTTTTGGGCCGTCACAAAATTAGGCTACACTGAGAAGAGCACGCTAAGCGTTGTAAGAACTTTTAAGGAACGTATGCAAGGATTGCCAATACATCAACTTCAGAAATCAGCTCAGGGCCAAGTGAAAACTGGCGCTGTGGATTCTGCAAAAGCATCTCACGCTGCTAAGGGTGAAAACGCTCAAGTTGAAAATGGAGAAGGCGATTTCGCTTCTCTCTTTGCAGGTCTTGCAGGAAATGTTTCAGCAGGAAAAGACGGAAAAGCTTCTCAAGTTGAATCTCAAACCGGCGAGACCTTAAAAAATCTTCTGGCAGACAAAAAAGCAGAGAACAAAACTGAAAATGGCGAAGTTGCCAAAGGCCAGCAGGTTAATGTTGAGCAGTTGATGGCGAAGATTGCTGAAGGCAAAACAGAAGTTAAGCCAGAGGTTCTCAATCTTAAGGCCAATGGAAATGTAGAGCAGCAGATTGCAAAAACAAACAGCAGTCTTGATCAGCTCCTGAATAATTTAAAAGGCACTCAGGATTATGTTCCAGTTGATGAAGCGGAAGGTGAGAGTGAAATGCCTGCCCTTCGCCACAAAAATGGAGATCCATCAAAAGTAGAATCAAAAAATGAATCACCTCTTGATTTCCTTGTAAAAGGAGCAAAAACAAAAGGTGTAACAGAGAATAATGAAGGCAAAGTAGAATCAGCTCCTGTTCAGAAGAAAGTTGTGACAGGCGAAGATTTCATCAGGAATATGCAGGCGGCAGACAAGAAGCCGGCGCTTGCAGTGATCAATGGTCAAAAGGGAGAAGAACTTCCTTCAGCGAAGATGATGATGAATCAAAATGCAAAAGCCTATGGTCAGGGTATGAACCTGATGAATGATTCTCTTATCAAGAACACGAAAGATTTTGCCAATAAAGATGTGAAGAAAGGAAAGCAAAACCTGATGGGTATTGATGAACTTCACACTAAAGAGACAAAAGCTGGAGCAGAGCTGGCGACACTTAGGCAAGAAGCGGTCCCGACTCTTCAAAACAATAAAGAGAATAGCGGGCAATCTCAGCTTCACACAAATGGAAATCAAAAAGTTCTAGATCTTTCTCATATCAATACATCGAATACAGCAGAGATCATCAAGAAGATTTCTGACTACGTTGAACAAAGCAATGTAGCGAATAAGCAGAGTCTTGATTTGACTGTTAAGCACGAATCGCTTGGCGAATTCAAAATTCAGGTTTCAAAAGTTCCTGAATCAATGAACGGTGGCTTAAACCAAATCGATATGCAAATCACAACGTCGAGCAAAGAAGGACATGATTTCTTTGTGAAGAACGAAGTGAGCTTAATGAAAAATCTTAACCAGTCTGGAATTAATCTTTCTGACCTGAGAATCGTGGCAAGCTCAAGCGAATCGAGTGCATTTGGACAAACTGATTCAAGACAATCGAGCTCATTCTCACAAAATCCAGACGGATCAAAACAATTCTCTAGTTTCGAATCAAGCAGCTTCAGCTCTGGCAACGGTGCTGAAAGAAGAAAAGCGTTGTGGGAAGAAGCTCAACAACGATATGGAGCTTAATCCATGCCAATGATTGGAAAGCCAACAAGCGCAAACAATAATTTTTCTGATATTGCCATTAAACGTCCTGAAATTGTCGACGGTGAAGCTTATGATCCGAAAGTAGGAGATAAGCTGAATAAACTTTCTGGTGTAAAGCCGGAAACTCGTTTCGTTGATAAAAAAGCGCACGAGACTCTTGGACCGGATGGGTTCATGAAGCTTCTTGCTCATCAATTGAAAAATCAGGATCCGATGAAGCCGATGGATCAAAAAGATTTCTCGGCGAACCTTGCCCAATTCTCGCAATTAGAGCAATTGACAGCAATGAATAAAAAATTCGATGGAATGACTGCTAATAACAACAATGAAAAAAGATTCCAGGGCGCAAGCTTCTTAGGAAAAAAAGTTGTGACCGCAGGGACGACAATTGATTATGAAGGAAACGGCAAAGATGCTGAACTTCCTTTCTATCTGGACAAAGCTGCGAAGAATGCTGTTATCCATATCTATGACAACAAGAACCAGATGATTGGAAAAATCGAAAGAGAAGATCTTGGAAAAGGTCAGCAATCAATCGTGTGGGATGGAGTTGGTCTGGATGGAGAAATTGCTCCGAAAGAAACTTACCATTTCGACGTTGTTGCTTTCGATGAAAAGAATGAAAAATTCTTTGGTTCAACAAGAGCGGAAGGTGTAGTGACTGGTGTACGTTTTGAGAATGGAGAAACAATTCTCGATGTCTCTGGCGGCAAAAAAGTTTTCTTGAAAGATGTTGAAAGTTTTGCATTGGCAGATAAAGAGCTTCCTACTGGCGCAAAAGCTGCGGCAAAAAATATTGATGGAAAAAATATTCCTGCATTGCAAAAGCAAGCAGCGAATGCTTATAATCAAATAGACAACTCTCTTAATAACTAACGAAAGAGTAAAGTTTAATAATGGCTAACCAGAAGATTAACAACATTCTCATTCCAAACGTCTCGACGATTCCGTCGAAGAAGAATGTTGATGTCAACAAGCTGAACCAGGGCGAGACGAGCGAATTTAAATCGCTTCTCGATACGACGCTTGATCAATCTGAACAATCTGAAATTGGACAGCAGCCAAAAGGCCTGCATCTGTCTACTCATGCGATGAGAAGACTTCAGGAGAGAAATCTGTCTCTCGATAAAGAAGAATACGCAAAGCTTCAGACAGCAATCGACAAATTAAAAACGAAAGGTGGGCAAGACTCACTGGTAATCACTGGTAAAGCGGCGTATATCGTCGACGTGCCAAAAAATACAATCGTGACAGCAATAGACAAAGATAGCATAGGGGAAAATGTTTTTACGAAAATAGATTCGACAATATTAATGAATTAAAATTTAAAAAATTCTCAATCGAAACAGGTTGGTCCTTTCCGGAAACCCAAGTTTTTAGTCTGTAGTACTTTAAACATCGATTGAAGAAAAATTTGGTCTAGGAGGGACAAAATGGGTATTCTTCGTTCATTCACAATTGGTGTTTCAGGTCTAAACGCATCAGGACAGGGTATGGGAGTTATCGGTGATAACATCGCCAACGCCGGCACCAACGGATTCAAATCATCACGCGCAGAATTTCAAGACGTCCTCGCAGTTTCTCTTAAAGGTATCGAAGGTGGAGACCAGTTCGGTGCCGGTACAAAATTAGGCCACATTAAACCTCTTATGACCCAAGGGGATATCACAAGAACAGATTCAGTAACAGACCTTGCCCTTTCAGGTGATGGTATGTTCACAATCGATGCACCAGCAGGAAGAACATACAGCCGTGACGGATCTTTCCACTTCGATAAAGAAGGTCAATTGACGACTATGGATGGATACAAAGTTATGGGGTTTGGTTTTGATGAGAAGGGCGGAGTGATCAATAAACTTGATCCAATCAAGCTTGGTAGAACGACTATTCCTGCCAGAGCAACTAAAGATATGAACTTGATGATGAACCTTGACTCTCGTGCAAACAAGATGGAATTCAACATCGAGCAACCAGAGAAAACATCAAACTTCTCTAACTCAATGACGATTTACGATAACGTTGGTACTGCAAGAACAGTAACTGTTTACTATAACAAAACAGATAACAACCAATGGGAATACCACGTTGCTGCTGACGGAAAAGATGTTGAAGGTGGAAAACCGGATACAATGTACGAAATGGCCAATGGTAAACTTCTTTTCAATGACAAAGGTCAATTGGAAGAGAAGAAAGAAGGAAAGAACTCTTTCAACTTCAACAAAGGTGCAGCGAAAGATCAAAAAATCAATCTTTCTTGGGGACAAACACTTAAAGAAGGTGGATCAGGTCTTGATGCTTCTACACAATACGGTTCTGAATCTGCAATCGCTCGCGGAACTCAGGATGGTTCAACGGCTGCTACATTAACTTCTCTTTCATTCAACGATAAAGGGATTTTGACAGCGGTTTACAACAACGGTGAATCAAAAGATATCGCGCAAATTGCGATCGCTAAATTCGAAAACAACGAAGGCTTGTTTAAAATTGGTAAGAACCTTTTCAAAGAATCTAAATCTTCTGGTCAGCCAACTTTTGGTAAACCAGGTGAAGCAGGTCGCGGTGAAGTTCTTTCTAAATCGATCGAACTTTCAAACGTTGATATCGCAAACGAATTCGTAAACCTGATGACGGCACAACGTAACTTCCAGGCAAACGCGAAAACGTTAACGACAGCAGATCAGATGTTGCAAGAAGTTCTACAAATTAAGAGATAATTGACCGAAAAAATGCGTAGCATTTTTACTTGTTAACTCAAGAGTTCGGGCAATCAATCTAATAAGAAGGGCCCTCGTGGCCCTTTTTTTTTGACCTGAGGGATAATTGATATGAAAAAGCTTTTTCTATTACCACTTTGTTTGCTGATTGTTTCTGCCGGCTGTACGAATGTAAAACCAAAGAGAGGAATTTCTCAGGCAGAGCAGGGAAATCTTGATTTACTTGCAGAAGCCAGATCAATTGTTGATATGGTTTCAACGAGAGAATTAAATGCAGAAACGTGTGAGAGAGAATTAAGCAACCTCGTGAGCGACTACCAGCTGGTCACCCCTCAGAATATTGAAATAGATTCGATGAAGCGCGATGGTCAAAAAATTCTTGATGAAAGTTTCAATGCCAGACTTTCATTGCATTCTGTTTTAAATGTTCTTCCTCAAAACTGTCGTCAGAAAATAAAAGAATTAAACCTTCTCATTCGTGCAAGTGAAGATTTTGTTGGTGTTCATCACTACGATGATAAGCAAATTTCTGCCGAATCAATTAAATTCCCGGAACAACCCATTCCTGTCTATGAAGCATCGGCTTACAGACCATTTCATGTCGGCGCAGGCATTGACCCAAAAGCTAAATTTGAATTTAAAAATGGCGATATCATGATCACTAAGGGAGTGAGCTTTGTTTCAAGCACAATCTCTGAAATCGCCAAGCCAAGATCTCTCTTCTCACACATTGTCTTCGTTCACGTGGATCAAAAAACAAATGAAGTCACGACCATGGAATCGTATGTAGGAAAGGGTGTAGGGATCTATCCGATTGACGATGCCCTTAGAAATGAAAATGCGCGCATCCTGGTATTGAGACCGAAGGACGCTGTGCTTGCCTCCAAAGCTGCAGATTACATGTACAACAAAATCATTGAACTGAAGAAAAAGAAAAAATTCATTCCTTATGACTACACACTGGACTTTGAAGACAATACTAAGCTTTCCTGCGAAGAAGTGGCGTTCGATTCATTTAAACAGGTTTCTGAAGGTAAATTCATTATTCCTGAAATGATGTCCAACATAACGATGGACGATGAATCTTTTTTGAAAAGAATCGGCATTAAAAAAGGCCAGATGATGGTTCCGGCCGACATGGAAACGGACACGCGCTTTGACATTGTTCTGGATTGGACAGATTACAGATTAATGCGTGATTCATGGAGAAAGGATGCCGTTCTGGGTGAAATGTTCAGATGGATTACAGATAACAATTATAAAATTCACGAAAATCTGACTTCGATCGCCGCGAAGGCCATCTGGTCGACAAGATATATTCCCGGACTTTGGTCAATGATGTCCCGTCTGTCAGGCATTCCTAAGGATTTCACAAAAGATGTTCCATCGGTCACCATTTCGACCATGGCAAGCTTAAAGACCATTGGTAACATTCTGTTGCCAGTAGTGGTCAAGGCTGATCAGGAATATTACGAGAAAAACGGCAAGTGGATGAGTACTGACATGCTACGTGAGTCACTCGAAAAATTCCGTCAGACTGATCCCAAAAATTTAAACAAAGTTTTCAGGGCTCGCCAATAGTACAACTATTGGCATTTAAGGGCCCTGAAAAAATCTTCTCCATATGACCACGCCATATCATATTCGCCGTCAAAGTCTCTCCGACCTAGCACCAGAGTGGCGAAAACATCAGCGGCTTGATTTGGTTTTTTCATAAATTCTTCAAGCGTAAGACTTTGAATGAGTACAGTAGATATTTCTTTTCCAGAAATTCTCCAGTCACCGACATTGCGATAGCTGCGGAAACTTTCATTGGCCAATGTCACAAGTACATCTGCTCCTTTTTGCTCAGCTCGCGAAAAATATTTCTGAGAAGTACCTTCGCAAAAATCTTTGGCAAATGTCGATAAGGTGAAAAAAGTTGAAATGATAAGAACAATAGATTTCATAAAACTCCCTTTAGAATTGGTAAGGAGTCATATCAATTTTGAGAAAAGGAAACTAATAGATAAAAGTTATCTGTTTGAAGAATTGTATCGGGCCAGGATTGTTTTTATTTTTCCATTTTTATAGAGTTGCTCGATCGATTTATTGATTAACGGAATATAGTCAGAACGGTTCTTGTTGAATGCTATGGTGACAGGAGACCCCGGGTTTTTTTCATCATAAACACTCACTTTCAAGCCGAGTTTTGAGGCCATAAAATAGCCTACTTCAAGAGGAGCGATAACTCCTGTGACTGAATTGTTTTTAAGTTTTAAAAAAGAATCTTCTTTGGAAATCGTCTCCATGACTCTGATATGATCGCGGTCGCTACCAAGGTACTTTTCAAATGTCGAATGTTTGTCTCCCGTAATGACCTTTCCAAATAAATCAGAAACTTTTTTTATCTTGTTTTCTTTCAGAGTGAAAAGAACGATTTTTCTAAAATTAAATGGTGTACTGAAGTTAAAATAAGGAACTCTTTCAGGGCTGATTTCAATTCCACAAAGAGCATCTACTCCATCATTGTGAAGACCTTTGCCATATATTTCCTTCCAGTCTTTCTGCAAAAATTTAACTTTAAGTCCTGCATTTGCAAAAATGAGTTTGGAAATTTCGATATCAATTCCAACCGGCTCATTTTTAGAATTAGCGTATTGATAAGGAGGGTAACCAAGGGCCACACCGCAAGTGATTTCATTTTTGAGAGAAGAGGTTGATGCGTGTACCGTATTCATCATTAACATGACGAAAGAAAAACAATTAAGTATTTTCAAAGGTAATATGATCTTCATTAGTAAAAGTTACCAATGAGTTAAATCTATTCCTATTGGAGATTACCTTAATTTTAAATTGATACTTCCAGACAAGTTAGAAATTAAGAATCCCCATCGCTCCCGATGGCCTCCACTGGGCAAGCTTCGAGAGCAGACAGGCATTCTTGTATATCACGGCTATTTTTAGGTTGAGCTTTGACGTAGGCGTGGCCGTCCTTATCGTTCATGGCAAAGAAAGAAGGAGCCTCTACAACGCAAGCATCGCAAGCGATACATTGGTCATCGACATAAAATTGTCCTTCAGCATTCAGTGTCCATTTCGCGTTCTTGTCGGCCATTTAAAACTATTCCCCAATCATGTTTGAGTAGATCTTAATTTTTGTATCTTCCTCAAGCTTCTTCAAAATTTGCTCCATCATTTTACGAGAAAGAGCATTCTTAAGTCCGGCGTTGTCCTGAGCAACTTTAGCTTGTTCATTCAGATCTGCTTTTCCTGCAGTTGCCGGAGATGTTTTGATCATAACAATATTTGCACCGTCGTCAAAGAGGTGAACAGAAGGTTTAGTCAGATCACCAGAGAAAATTTCTTTCATATTTTCTGCAGTCAGGTTTACTCCAGTTGAAACTCCATCAAGTCTGTTTACAGTTCCAGTTGAGTGTTGAAGTTTATATTTATCTGCAATGGCCTTCACTTCTTTTTCATTTCCAGCATCAAGTGCTTTCTTCATGTTGTTTGAGATATCAACAGTCAACTTCTTGATGTCTTCAACTTTGTCTTTTTGAATAAGTTCTTTTGCAAACTTTTCTTTGAAGTCTTCAAGTTTAGCCACTTGAGCAGGTGTTTTTGATTCTACAAGAAGCAGGTGATAACCGAATTGTGTTTTAATCGGAGCAGAGATTGTCCCTGGTTTTTGTTCAAAAGCAATCTTATCAAATTCTGGAACCATTCTTCCACGTCCAAAAGAACCCAGGTCTCCGCCTTTCCCTTTTCCAGATGGATCTTCAGTGTACTTATCAGCAAGCTTGGCAAAGTTACCAGGAGTGACTTCTTTTGCGATCTTTTCAATTTCTGCTTTTACTTTCGCATCATCTTTTCCTTCAGTCGTTAAAAGAATGTGACGGGCCTTAACTTCTTCAGGTTTATCCAGAGATGATTTTCTGTCGTTGAACATAGACTGAAGACGTTTTTGGTTTGTATCGCTGGCAAGAAACTTAGAAAGTTCAGCTGGAGAGACTTCAATAAAATTTCTCAAGCTGTTTTTTGAAATCTGAACAACTTCAGCATTCATTTTTTCTTCGCGAATTTTCTGCATATCGGCCATATAGCCTTTTGAAAGCGGGAAATTCGCAACAAGAGACTGAGTGCTTTTCATTTTAAGTTGATTAACGACGTCTGCCTCAAACTCTGCCGGAGTCAGGCGGTTTGCTGCAAGAAGACTTTTGTAACGATTAATATCGAACTGGCCGTTCGTCAGGAAGTAAGGAAGAGATTTAATTTCGTTTTTGATCTCTTCTTCAGAAGGGAAGGCGCCCATATCTGCGGCGAATTTCACCATCAGTTTTCTTTGAACGATGTTTTTAATGACTGATTGCTTGATGCCCATGGCTTCGATTTGCTTAGCGCTGATTTCTCCGCCCATCATTTGTTTGTAGAATTCAATTTGTCGGTTGTATTCCTGTTGGTATTCTTCCGGTTTAATTGGCAGATCACCTACTTTTCCAATGGCATTCGGAGAACCCGCTTGCATCGACTGATAGCCTGTAAACATAAATGAGAGAACGATAATTCCAATCAAGATAGTGACGAAAACGCTCGCCGTTTTGTTTTTGGTAAATTCCGACATAGTTGCATTCCTTCGTTGCTAGTAAAAAATTTAAAATATTGTATCGAGAAAGGTGTTAGTGTGCAAAGATTATTGGCAAATTAGGTTAGTTTGCATAAGCTTTTATGTGAATACCATTTCAAAACTTTTACGGAGTAGAAAGCTTGAGGCTGTCTGACACAGAAGAGAGACGTACCAAGATCGTGATCAACAGCATAATCCTTGTGATAGCCCTGTATGGGATGTCGCAGCGAGATTATGTTTTTCAGAAAACATCCATTGCAGAAAGAGTCATCATTGATTTGATGGCGCCGGTTCAGAATGTGGTGACTTCTTTTCAAAGAGGAGTGTCGTCTTACGTAGAACATTACGTAGCGAACCTCAATGCCTCTAAGGAAAATGTGAATCTGAAAGGGAAGATTGCCGATCTTCAAAACCAAATGTTTAGTTATCAGGAAGCCATTAAAGAGTCTGACCGACTTCGCGAACTGATTAAATATGGCGAACAGATCGACCGCAAGAAAATCGTGGCGAGAGTTGTTTCGTGGGATTCGGCCGACGATTATAAAGTCGTACGTATCAACCGCGGTCTTAAGGACGGGGTTAAACTACAATCAGTTGTCACGAGTTCCGAAGGTCTTGTTGGTTATGTTTACCGTCTGACTGATCATTTTGCCGACGTTATTACAATTCTGGACGCCAATAATCGCGTAGACGGTGTCGTCGAAAGACTTCGTTCACACGGTATCGTTGAAGGGTACAGCCGCGGCCGCTGTATCATGAAATACGTCAACAGAACTGAACCTATTATCCTTAACGATCTCGTTCTCACAGCTGGACTTGGAAACGTTTATCCAAAAGGTCTCAAAATCGGTTATATCTCGCGCATCGAACGCGAATCATACGGTATCACTCAGCACGTAGAAATTACTCCGCTGGTAAACTTCTCAAAACTCGAAGAAGTTCTCGTTCTCGTCTTTGAACAGGAAGAACACAAGCAACTCGAGTGGAAAGCTCTTGAAGAGCAGTTAAACAACAATGAGGTTAAACGATGAAAACAAATTTAAAAGACATCGTCTTTCCTTTGATCAAAACGCTCATTTTGCTTTTTGTTCTGGAAATCATCACGACAGCTATTTTTCCGATGATCGGACTTCTGAATTTCAGAGTTCCGTTCAATATTCTTTTAGTTTTATTCCTCGGATTAAGACTTGAAACACCATATCTCGCGATTCTTATTATGATCGTTCAATACTTTCATTCATTCTTCTCTGTTGAAGGATGGGAAATGGGGACGGTTACAGGCATCGTGATTTGTATTGTCGTTTCTTACGTCAGAGAGATGATTCATTTTTCTTCATGGGGAATGACAATTTTGATTACACAATTGTTCCAGCTTCTGTGGTTCTTTGTGCAGTCTATTCTCATTTATATTCAACTTGGAAACCTCGACTATATTTTTGATAAGGGATGGCGATTCCTGCCTCAGTCAGTAATCATCGCTCTTTTATCACCGATCTTTTTCTTCATTCTGAACAAGATCTGGAATATCGATGATCGCGGGATGCTAGGAGATAAGATCTAATGTTTGGTGAAGACGACCTCGTCAAATCCCACCAGGAACGAGCAGATATTATTCTCAATATCATTGTTGTTTGTTTTGCCGTTCTATTGGCGAGACTCTGGTATTTGCAGATTTATCACGGGAAAATGTTTTTTAATTACTCGCTTGAAAACCGTTTGAGAAAAGACGTTGTACGCGCGCCAAGAGGGATGATTTTCTCCCGCAATAACGTACTCCTCACTCACAACGTTCCACGTTTTGATGCCGTCATTACTCCGCAATATCTTGAAGGGGATGATGAAACGATTCCTTATCTGGCAAAAATTCTGGAAATGCCGCCTGAATCAATTACGAAAACGCTGAAAAAATTCCAGGGGCAGGCAAAATATATTCCGGTTATCGTGAAGAAAAACATTTCACGTCGTGAAGTTGCCATTATCGAGACAGAATCTTCTAAATTGCCTGGTGTTTCAGTTGAAACTTTTATCTCACGTGAATACACAGATAAAGATACCGGTGCTCATTTACTTGGATATATTTCAGAAATTTCTCAGGAAAAACTTCCAAGACTTCGCGAACGCGATAAGTACGATTACAAACTCGGAGACTTTATCGGTCAGTCGGGTATTGAACAACAATACGATCTTGATATTCGCGGAGCTGATGGTTACCAATTCATGGAAGTCGATGCCCGTGGTCGCGCAAGAAGACACGTCACGAGCGATGATCTTTATTCGGGAATCGATAACAAGCCTGCTGAGCCGGGAAAAAATATTCGTCTGACAATTGACCGCGACGTTCAACTCGCTGCCTACCACGCAATGGAAGGCAAAGATGGAGCTGCGATCGCCATTGATATTGATACAGGTGAAGTCATCGCGATGGTTTCACGTCCGGCCTTCGATCCTGCTAACTTTTCTACCGGTTTGACTTCCAATTATTGGGGCCAGCTTGTTATGGATGAAAAACGACCTTTAAGAGATCGTGTCATTCAGGAACACTACAACCCGGGATCAACGTTCAAACCGCTTACTGCGATCGCCGCTCTTGAAGAAGGTATCGTTGATGAAAACACTAAAGTCGTCTGTACAGGTGGTTTCAGAATGGGGGGACGTGTGTTCCACTGCTGGAAGAAAGAAGGTCACGGTGTAGTTGATGTCGTCAGGGCGGTAAGAGAATCGTGTGACGTGTACTTTTATTCGATCGCTATGAAAATGGATATCGACGTTCTTTATAAGTACGCAACGTTGTTCGGTATGGGCCAGCGTTCTGGAATTATTCTTCCGCGTGAAACCAGCGGTCTTATTCCGAATAAAGAGTGGAAGAAAAAACGTACAGGAATCGAATGGCAGAAAGGGGAGACTCTTTCCTGTGTTATCGGTCAGTCATTTGTTGAAATTACTCCGCTTCAGCTCGCTATGTTTTATGCAACAATGGCGAACGAAGGAAAATTGTGGAAACCTCACGTAGTTAAAGAAGTCTTCTCAAATCAGGGACAAGTTTTAAAACGTGTTGAACCAGAATTGATTCACCAGTTTAAAATTTCACGCAAAACAATGGATATCATCAAGCAAGGTCTTTATGACGTAGTTAACGCCCAAGGGGGAACGGCTACTTCACTAAAAGGATCTGGGCTACAGATGGCCGCTAAAACCGGGACCGCTCAGGTTATCGGTATGTCGGCAGATAAAATTTTCAGCAAGTGTGAAAATCAGGAATACAAATACAGAAACAATGGTCTCTTTGCAGCGTACGCTCCGGCAGGCAATCCAAAAATTGCTGTTGGTATCGTTGTTGAGCACGGTTGTCACGGTGGTTCTGCAGCTGGTCCTGTCGCCAAGCAAATGATCGCGGCGTACATGAACAAATATTATCCTCAGTATCAGAAGAAAATCGTCGCCCAGGAACAAGCTAAAATGACCTGGCCACAAATTCTTGAAGATAATCGCGTGAATCCGATTCCAATGGTTCCGGAAGTGAATCCTGTGGATTACTACGATGAAACAGGAAAGCAAGTTCGACCGTTTCTTCTTGAGAAAAGTACTGGAAAAGAGTTAGGACCTATCGATTAAGTCGTATAGGTGATTAGGAAAAAAAATGTTTAACTTTAGAGAAGAACTTAAAAGATATGACTATTCCTTTTTCGGAATCTGTACCGCTATTTTTATTATCGGTATTTTGAATCTCTATTCTGCGACACACTCGCAGGGAGTAGGTCCGGAAGAAGGTTTATACAAAACACAGCTGGTCTGGTTTTTCCTTTCATGGCTTATTGGAATTGTTGTCAGCTTCATTCAGCCAAAAAACTTTTTTCGCTTAGCTTACCCCGGCTATATTATCATCCTTGTTCTTCTCGCCATGGTTCTTGTTGTCGGTCACTCCGCACTGGGTGGACAGCGCTGGATTGGATTTGGTCCGGTAAAATTTCAGCCTTCTGAAGTCACAAAGATAGCCATGGTTCTTGTTCTTTCGCGCTGGTATTCCAAAGCGTCTCCAGAGCAGGAAATTGGTTTCAGAGAACTCATTGTTCCTTTTGTCATGACATTCATTCCGGCCATCATGATTATCATTCAGCCCGATCTTGGAACAGGGATGCTGGTGTTAATTGTTTTCTTCATCATTACGTTTTACAGAAAGTTAAAATGGAAAACGATCGGGATCATCGCCATAATCGGTATTATCGGCGCTACTGTTGTTTACAATTTTGGTCTTCGCGAATATCAAAAGAAACGTATTACGACCTTCATTGATCCAGAGTTTGATGCAAAAGGTTCTGGATATAATGCCATTCAATCAAAAATCGCGATCGGTTCAGGTCAGTTTTTTGGAAAAGGATTCAGACGTTCTTCACAGGGAGCTTTGAACTATCTTCCTGAAAACCACACTGACTTTATTTTTGCGATCTTCAATGAAGAACATGGCTTTGTCGGCTCAGTCTTTTTGATAGCTCTCTATATCGCGCTTTTCTACAGACTTCTGTGGCTTGCTTCCAACGTGAATAAAATTTTCGATTCCTGTGTTGTTGTAGGAGTGCTCGGCATCTTCTTCGCCCACACCATTATCAACACGAGTATGGTGTCGGGATTGATGCCGATTGTAGGGGTTCCACTTCCACTGATGTCTTACGGAGGATCAAACCTTCTGACATTCGGAATATGTTGTGGAATCGTCACTTCGATTTCCAATGCCCGAAATCTTTTTTGATATTTCTTACAATTGCTCACATTGGCTTTTTAGAGAGCTTGGTACGACTTTGAGACTTGACGGCAAGAATCTCTTCATGGGACACTGTTTTAGTCTTACATAAGGACTATGAAGGTCCGGGAGTGTTTTCATGAAGAAAGTATCCAGTATCGGCTCTCTCGTAAAAAAAATCTACCGCACATATTCTGCTGAATTGCTCACCTTACTTCAGGTGAGAGGCTTCACTGATTTGCGCCCTTCTTTTCTTGAAGTTCTTCTGTTCATCTGTGAACACGAAGGAGCGACGATTAAGGAAATCGGATCAGGCTGCGGACTGAAAAAACAAACCATGACATCGCACCTGAATGAGCTTGAAAAGCGCGGCTATATCGAACGCAGAATGAATGCGAGCGACAAGCGCGAGCAAAATATCTTTCTCACTGAATACGGTCTTAAATTCAAATTGAATCTTTTTGAATGTATCAACGAAATTGAAAAGAAATACACCAATCTTATTGGCGATCTCGAACTCAACAGAGTTGAATTGATTCTTAAAAACTTCCACTCGAAACTTCTGGTTCAACCGGGATTGTTTGAGCATTTAGCGGATTAATAAAATGAAAAGAATTCTAGTGACTGCCTGTGTGTTGTTAACTTCAACTTCACTCTGGGCGCGTAGTGAGCGAGAAAATCTGAAAATCACTCCTATCATCGGTTTTGAAAGAGTTCAGCGATTTACACCGACACCACACATGAAGACGAGAGGAATTTTCGGCGTTGGCGCAGTCTATTCTCTTGGGGTAGGTGCCCTTGAAGCGGAATATACTCACGGGCAGGATACATCCAACGATGTCACCAGCAATACAAGCTACAAACAATCTGACGATAAGGTAAAACTCGGTTTAAGAGGAACAGCTGATCTCGGCTCCTTCCTGTCCACTTATCTTCGCGGTGGAGCTCAGGCGAAGAAAACGGAAACAACTTCAACAACAGCTACGGGAACTTCTTCTTCCAGTTCAACTACAAAAGTAAATCCGTACGTGGGTGCTGGACTTGGTTTTCATTTGCTTCAATTCGTGACTTTGAATGCAGACGTCACAGCAGTCTATACGCCGACATCCACTCCAGGTCTTTCTGATTATGAAATTCAACCAAGCCTTGGATTATCAATCCGTTTTTAAATAACCTTTTCTTTTGTGGGTAATCACCTTAGCATTTTAAGTAAAATTCTAAGGAGATTTTATGAAAAGTTTATTGGCCATCACAGCTCTGTTATTTTCACTCAACACATTTGCAAAGTCGTCTGCAGAGATTTTCACAGGCGGAACAAGTTCTTCTCTTCTTTTTTCAAAAGACCTGAACAACAAATATGAAGCAAGTTTCAATCTTGCTGTCGGCTATGATCATGCCTTCAGTACCGGGCTACAGTTAGGCGGATCATTTTCAACTACAATTTTTTCCAGCGTGACGAATTCAACATTGCTGATTGGACCTGGATATAACTTCTCACCGGAAGATCTTGGAAACTCTTATTATGTCGAGTTGAGAGCGGGGATGAATGGATACGATTACTACGGCACAACTTCGTACGATGCAGTAGCAGCAGTACTATTCGGAAAACGCTTTAAGCTTGCAGAGAACGTCAGCTTTTCACCATCAGTGTCAGTCACTCATGTGTTCTTAGATGGGAATTCACCGACGTTTAGTGTAAACATCGCACGTTTTTCTCTTTTATTTTAAAAATTGCTTTAAACTTCCGGAGCCGGCTCTTCTTCTTTTGTAGGCTCCGGAGTTTTCCCAGGCCAGAATTCGTAACCGCCAGAAACATTGTTGATATTAAAGAAGCCTTTTTTTACGAGCGTCTCGCAAGCTTGAATAGAGCGGAGTCCATTTTCAGAAATAACCATGACTGGAACAGTTTTGCTCGGAACTTCAACAAATCGAACATTCAATTCTTCCAATGGAATATGAACAGCTCCGTCGAGACGAGTTCCTGTCCAGGACTTTGAAGTCACATCGAGAACAATAAAATCAATATTTGGGTTGCTGTAAACTGAATAAGCTTTTTGCGGAGACAGATCGTTATAAGGACGCCCCATGAGAATCATATTATCGTCAATCGCTTCGCCATTTTTCACGCGTACGAGGTGATTTCTTTGAAGCATGATCGAGAAATCCAGTTTCTCATCCATGCGGGCAATATTCTTTTCTATATTACTGAGGCGGGAATTGATAAACTCCAGCATTTGAAAAATTTTTAAATCCATTCCCTGACTCCTTCCTAGAATCGAACTTACATCTTTCTCATTTTATAGCGACATTTGAGTTTAAGGGAGGCCGGGCAAAAAACGCTGAAGAACTAGACTTAATAAGTCGGTTGAATTCTATTGCTGGAATAAAGTAGAATAATGAAAACTGGTGTGAGTAAGAAAATGAAGCTTGCAGGCCGTCCTCTTTACCTCACACCAGAAAACCTCATATTCATGAGTGTTTTTCTGGTGCTCTAGCAAAGATCTAATCTTAAAAAAGTAAATTTATCGAATGAGTTCGCTGATTTTTCTTTTTTGAATCTCACTCAACAGATCGTACTCACAGTGAAGCCTGTTAACCGCATGAGATTTAGAAAACTTCGTGAACAAATCCGTCGCTTCATTTATGTTGAACATGACTTTTTCAGGATTATTGAAAAGTTTGCGGACAACTTTCATCGGAAACTTTCCGTGCGTAGCCGATTCATCCACATAATATTTTGAAAGGCGACCACTTGAGCTTGAGCGAATAAACTCAATTTTTTCGGCTTCCATGTAGTCCTGAATCGTCTGCAGAACTTTTTCCTGATCTTCGTTAAAAGACTCAAAAATTTTCTGAGGAACCTGGTTTTTAATTATCGCTTCAGCGTATTTGTTTTTGGAACGGCGTAGAATTTTCATCAAGTGTTGATCGTCGTGTTCAATGTAGTCTTCAATGCTCGCAGGAATCACGTATTCATTGGGCGAAGTTTTGAAATACTTATAAAGCAATTGCTCGAGACAAACAGCACGATAGTGGAAATAAACCATGATGAACATGTGATAACGAGAGAGAAGGAAATCATCGAATGTCACAACAGCACGCTCATTAATACCGAGATAAGCTGTATTGTTTTCAATACAAACTTCCAGGTTATCCAGAAGCCAGTCGAGATCGTAAGATCCATAACTGACTCCGCAAAAATAAGAATCGCGAAGCAGATAGTCCATGCGGTCGCAGTCCAGCTCCGAAGAAACCAATTGATGAAGAATCGGAAAGTAATTCACACCTTCGATTGTGAAGTATGAAGGATCAGAAGTGTGTCCGGTAATTAAATCGGCAATGTATTTTTTTTGAACTCCAAACGATTTTTCAACGAGATTAAAAGATTCAGCAAACTTTGAATCAACAATCGCTTTAATTGTGTAATCTTCGTGAGTCGCCTGGCGATCTCGCGAAAGATCCTTTTTTGAAAGAAAATCTTTGGGAATATTCAGTTCAGAAAGTTGAGGCATTACCGTTTCAGTCGAATGGGAAAGCGGAGCGTGGCCGACATCATGTAGGAGACAGGCAAGCTTGAACGTTTCTTTTAATCGTCTGAAATTTTTGTCACCAAGACGAGCTTTAAACAGACGATCAAAGGCTTGAGAAGCAATATTCATTACGCCAATCGAGTGAATAAAACGTGTATGAGTGGCACCTGGAAAAACATATTCAGAAAATCCCAGTTGTTTGATATTTCTCAGACGTTGAAAAAAATCATCTCTAATAATTGGTATTTCTTCATCCAGAATGTGGATAGAGCCGTGAACGGGATCGCGAATTTCCATGGATACTCTCTCTCAAAAAATTAAACAGTCTTTTCCAGCTTGCTTTCATTAGCTCTCAGCCAATCTATGATATCGGCCGATTCGTGCATCGGATCTCCATCAATGAAAAGACATGGAACGGTTTTTCTGCCGGTGATGGCAATTAGCTTCTGCATGGTATTTAGATCTTCATAAATATCTTTGTAAGTTACTTTAATATTCAATTCATCAATAACTTTTAGAACGCGCTTACAGTAAGGGCATGAATCAAAATAATATAAATCAAGTTGATGTTTCATAAATACTCTAATAAAAAAAGGGCTTCATTGCTGAAGCCCTTTCGGTTTATTTGTTTTTTAATTTAGTAATCGTCGTCGTCATCGTAACCGTCATCATCTCCGCCGGTCTTGCTGCCGCCCATAGCATATTGCTCGTCTTCGTCATCCGGGTTGCTTTCTAAATCGACATCTTCAGGCTTGTCGAAAGCATCGTTATAACCCCATCCATAAGAGTAAGAACCTTCTGTTTTAAGTTCATCATCATCTTCAGGATCAAATTCTTCAGCGCCGAATCTGGGATCGCGACCTTCGTCACCTTCCTCGTCTTCGAAGTCTTCGTCGCCCATAGCTTCGTCAACTGTTTCAGCATCTTCATCGTCTTCAAGTAGATCTACTTCAAGATCGAAATCTTCATCTTCGTCTTCATTAACAAGAGCAGGAACTTTTGTTTTTGCTTTTACAGGAGCTGCAACGTGCTCGCTCTTATATTTTTTAATGGCCTCTTCTCTTGAAAGAACGCCTGATTTTTTTGAAGTTTCTTTTTTAGCAGGAGCCGCTTTCGCTGGAGCTGCTTTTTTAGCTGGAGCTTTCGCAGGAGCCGCTTTTTTTGCAGGAGCTGCTTTTTTCGCAGGAGCCGCTTTTTTAGCAGGAGCTGCTTTTTTAGCAGGAGTTGCTTTTTTTGCAGGAGCCGCTTTTTTTGCAGGAGCTGCTTTTTTTGCAGGAGCTGCTTTTTTTGCAGGAGCTGCTTTTTTAGCAGGAGCCGCTTTCTTAGCAGGAGTTGCTTTCTTAGCAGGAGCTGCTTTTTTAGCAGGAGCCGCTTTTTTTGCAGGAGCTTTTTTTGCTGTTTTCTTCGCCACTTTGATACCCTCTTTAGTCTAGAACTTTGAGATCTGCTGGGGAAGAGTATATAGGGAAAAGTCGGTTTTTTTCAAGGTTAAAAATCGAGGTAGTACTGATTATTAATCCCTGTCGAAACGTCGTATTTAAGGTGGTTGATAATTTCCGGATTTTCGCCAACAAGATCATCCGGCGCCTTGGTCAAGCCCTCGCGTAGCGCAGGTTCTTGAAGATAGTCGCGTCGTCCAGCTGTTGAACTGGTTTGCATTGGAGGACTATCGATAATTTTCGCCATTTGGAAAAATTTCGTTGAATAGAAGTTCCTCTTTGAAGAGTACGTGTCATTCGAGCCAAGGTTTAGTTTCAAAGGATGCTCTGACATGGCCTTATTGTCCGCAGAAACGCCAAGTCTTGGTGATGGGTAATAGGCAGTCATCAGCTTGTCCGGATCAAGTGAGAGGCGAGCTGGATTTGTTGGTTCGTTATAATAATAGGCTATGTAATACAGCCCGCGATCAACGCCGCCTTCGTTGCGCGAGTGCGCATCAATATAATCCACCATCATTTTTTGCAGAGGAACTATTCCGCAGCCAGTATAGGACGCTTTAAAGAAATGGTTAAACTTTGAGGCCATATCCAGGTGGCAACCAGGATCTGTTTCAGGAACCGCTGGCAGAAGCGCCGGATTTTCATTTGTTCCAGCCGGAAGACCGGAATTGATATGGATTGTTTTAGCTGCTTCAATAAAGCTTGAAGCGCTCTGTCCCGGAGTTGCCGCAATGCTGTTGCCGACATTGAGCAGTGCTTTCAAAAAGGTATTGATAGCATCCTTGTTCATTTCCATATACTGGCCGACAACTGTACCGACCGCGTTGTTCGTTTTGTAGAGCAAATTTGGACCAACAAGCGGAGCAAAGAGAGCATAGGTCGTGCCGACGTTTAAAACATCCTGAAGTTTTTGCACCATTGGAAGAGCATTATTATTTTCAGGAAGAGTTCTGAAATCAGGAACGAGATAATTGATCGCATCGTATTTCGTCGCCCGTCTTGCACGGATGATTGATCGAAGAACGTCATCACCGCTCATCGTTGTTCCAGGCGTAGGATTAGGTAAACTTTTTTTCAAGGCTTTTAACTGCGGAGAGTGATAAAGGCCCAACGTCGGGCCGCCTAGAGCGCTCGAAGGGCAAGAGCTGGCAGGATTTCCACCAAAGTTAATCATACTTCCACTTGCGTTGATAACTTGAACAGTAGACCCCGAACTGCTTCTCTGTGTAAAAAGATCGCTTTCATCATCAAAGTCGTAAATCATGTTGGGAATACCAAAGAAAACAGGTGACCCTGTTCCCGGAACTCCACCGACTGTTGTGTTGATATTGTTAATCCAGAAATCTCTTCCGGGAGGAATAGGCATTCCGGGTTTAAATTCATTGTCGAGCGCACTGATATCCAGACCGCTCACATAAGAACTGCTTCTTGTGTTGATGTCTGCTCTGGCCTTGACTTCAACTTCATCTTTGAATGAAAAAAGTTTTGGACCAATTCGACCGCCGAAGGGTTTAGCAGCAGCGTACGCAGTAAGTTTGATTCCATCGCTGTTTAACATCGGAAAGAAAAGTCCGATGAATTTTCCTTCGCCTTTGACTGCATAATAAGTAAGAACTTTTGGATTTTTATTATAGCCAAGAATGTAGCCAGGAACAGGAAGAGCTGTCTTTGAAACACCACAAGTCGCTTCCGAAACAACACCACCGAGAGAAACGTTGTTGTTGGCAGTGTCGACAAAAGTCGAAAACATTGTCGCAAGATTGACAGGCATTAATTGTAAATCGAGGTATTGCTTGTCAGTGACTTTGCCCGAACCGGAAGGGTAGGTTGATCCAGGAGGAATCAAGAATGAAGAAACTGATTCACCTCTTTGTAAAGCATCAAAGGATTGTGGAGGAAGTTCGGTCAAGCTGAAGGTTGCTGCAAGTTCATCTGTGACTTTTCCGCAATCCACACCGCTGACTTTTTCTCCTGAGATACAATCTTTATAAACACCACCACCAAGATTTTTATAAGCAGACCAGAAAGCTTTAAGTGGTCTTTCGTTAAAACCAATTTCTCTACCAGCACCCATCTGCAGATCACTGATTGTTTTTCTTTGAATATCAGCTACGGCCGGACGATTCACAATCATTTCGAGATTGCGGATTCTCATGGCGAGCTCAAGAGCTTCAGGCCATGCTCCCGGACGATTTGTTACGACGAGAGGAGCTTCAGGCATATCGCCAATACCAGATCCGTAGGCCCACGTGAGTGCCGTTAGAAAATTCGCCTTACTTCTTCTCGAACAGTCCTTACCTTTTTCTTCTACCAGTTTTGTAACAAACGCTTCGTGAATTTCAGCAATACCAGCAACAGCAACAGCGGGAAAGCGAGGGATCCCGGGTAAAGCAAACATCGGACAGATATTGGTCTTTGAATTGTTGTGAATACAAATTGAAGGAACGTTGTATTTATCGAATGGTGCGAATCCTGAAATGGGCGGTGTCGGCAAACGATAATCGACAACATTTTTTCCTGAGATACAAGTTTCTTTCAGGTTGTAAGGCATTTGCCCGAGCTGGCCTAAAATGTAGTATTTAAACATCCATTCTTTATAGGTATTTCGAAGCTCCCAATTGGCATAGGCGATATTTGTCAGTTGTCTCGCCTGAACAGCGGCGCCTGAAAAGGCAGCAGCATCGACGGAATTTTGAAGATTGATCTTTGCTTTAACAAACAAACCGACGTTGATGATGAAAGCAAGCATGCTCATCACCAGTATCAAAGTGATTCCCATGAAGATCGATAATTGGCCGCGGTTTCCTTTAATCACTAGAAAAATTTTCCTAAAAAAACATAGAGGTGTCTCAATGCTACCGAAGGAAAAAATTGTGGTCAAACAATTCATTGAAATCTGGTCCTACAGAAGCAGGAGGGTGGTCCTACGGTTTTGGTACGTTACTTGAAATTGATCAAAGTAGTTCTAGAGAGTCGAGTCTAGATTAGCGGAACGTTCGTTGTATCTCGGCAGTCCCATCACTACCACCCTCAAAGTGTTAAGAGCACACCAGACTGAACTTCTTACCACCAGGGACCGCGGGGTTCCTGGCTCGCCTTATTTTGAAGTAAATTTTGCCTTCTCAAGTGGAACGACAAAATAGAGTAGAATGAACCGTGGAGTGGAATGTGAAAATGAAACCGTTAGAAACCAGAGTTTATAAAGTAAAAAATAAAAACCGCGTGTTCTTCTGCCCGCTCTGCCGAACTGAGCGCGGGATCACCATTTCACCTAAACTCACCAAAAAAAACTACTTTCAAATTCTTCTTACTTCTATTGTTTTGGGAAGCGCCCTTTTTCCTTTCACCGGCGTGAAATGCTTTTTTGTTTTCTTCGTCGTCTGGGCCGTTTTTGAACTGGCCGTGCGTTCGGACTACAAAAAGCAGGTCCCTTGCCCTCACTGCGGTTTCGATGCGACCTGGTATAAAAAGGACGTGAAGGTTGCCCGTCAATTGGTTAAGGATTTTTGGGCGCAGAAACAGACAGTTACTCCTCAAAATTCGCAGCCTGCAGCGAAGCAATCCTAAATAAATTCTTGGTGTAAGCCACTGCCAGAAAATATCTCTTTTGCTCATCCGATTTTAAGTTTAAAGTTGCAACATTAGACAAAATTAATCAGGTAACAGTAAGTTTGAAACGTTGTACTTGCTGTAATCCACAACACTATTAGGAGTTCGAGATGAGCGTAAACAAAGTCATCATCCTAGGCAGACTAGGACAAGATCCAGAGTTGAAGTACACACCAGGCGGAATGGCCGTTTGTAACTTCACAGTCGCAACAAGCGAATCATGGGCAGACAAAGCAGGTCAGAAACAAGAAAGAACTGAATGGCACAGAGTTGTCGTTTGGGGAAAACTTGCTGAGCTTTGTAACCAATACCTAACGAAAGGAAGACAAGCTTTCATCGAAGGCTCACTTCAAACTCGTTCATGGGATGATAAAAGCGGTCAAAAACGTTATACGACAGAAGTTGTAGCGAAGACTGTTCAGTTTATCGGCGGAACTGCAAACGCAGGCGCTGAAAGAACTCAAGCTCCAGGAGCAGGGGCACCGTCTTACGATTCAAGCATGGTGAATCAAGACTATGACATTTCAACAGATACAAATTTTACTGCGGACGATATTCCGTTTTAGTAGATAAAAAAGAGGGCCGCTTTTGCGGCCCTTTTTTTTTGCTCAATTATGAGTGTCTTTTCTTTTTGTGGTGTTTTTTCTTCGCTTTCGAAACATGTTTCTTTACGTGTTTTTTTGTCTTCTTCATCTTAGCTGGTTTTTCTCCCGCCATTGAAGTTTCACCAGCAGCTGGTGTTCCCATTGTGTCCTGAGCAGGTGTCGTCGCTGCAGGAGCTGTTTGTGTTGTCGTAGTAGTTGTTGTTCCTGTTTGAGCGTAAGCTGCAAACGAAAGCATAAGTGCGAAAGTCATTAGCAATTTCATAAACCCTCCCTAATGGTCTAAATGCTTAAGATAAAAAAGATTAACAGAAAAAAATTTTTTTGTCGGCTTTTTTAAATAAAACGCTCAACTTTTAAAAATTAATCCCGACTAGGTTGGTAACACACACCACGGGGATTTTTATGAAAAAGGCGATCTTTTTACTCGGACTTTCGCTCGCATTCACACTGCAGGCCGAAACAATAGAAAGAACTTCCATGCAAGATTACAAACCCGTTGCAAGCATGGATTTTGCCTTTGAAATTAAAACATCTCGTTACACAAGAGTGGTCTTAGATTGCCAGAGTTTTGTCACAGGCATGACCTTTTATCAGAATAAAAAAGTTATCCGCAGCATTTATCTGGATGCATACGGAGATTGTCAAAACATGCATGATTTTTTGCAGACATCACACAATGACAAGAAGCCTGTTTGTCTTGAAGTAGAAACAGAAAATAATACGCTTACCGTTTCAAATGAGGCGGAAGACTATTGCCAATAATCTCCAGAAGAACATTGTTCTTTTGCATCTCTTCGAATAAATCAGGAAGATCGTTGTCCGATAAAACTTCATTAATCGATTCGAAAATTTTGTATTGAACTTCAGATGAGTCTTCCATTTTTGAATGAAGCTCTGAGCGAAGTTCATTTTCAACATCAGTGTAATCCGTATTGCGGGCAACGTTTGGATCACCGTGAAGAAAGGGGACAACACCTTCCCCAAAAAAGTTAAGATTTCTTTTCACGTTCATCGGAATAATAGAATGATTCATTCCCACGGAATCGATGCTCACAAGTAAATCGATGGAACGAAAACCATTTTTAACAGTGTTGAGTGTGTTGGCCAGTTCAACGGCCGTGTCTCCGCCGAAGCTGTGTCCGACAAGAACGACTGGTTGATCGGGAGCGTGTTTTTTAATTTCATCCAGAATTCGATCTTGTTCATTCCATGAAAATCTTTTTGCTCCGGGGAAATTGTCCGCCATATCCTTAATGCCATCGCCGTTACTTATACCGAAAGCAGAAAATCCTTCGATAAAAATGACTGCGGGCTTTTTAAGAAAGCTCATTTTTGCAGGATGAGAATCAGAAATTTTATCTTCCAGTTTCTTAACGTCTTTCGATTCCTTAGGAACCACGATGGGAAGAACAGGAGCTTTTGCAATGGCCGTCGCCACTGATTTCGCGGTTGATTCAACACTGCTTTCGGAAGGAGAGTTCTCCTGAACAGGTTCTTTTTCATTGAGAGCTTTGGCCTTATCTGAAATATCAGTGGAAGGAGTTCCTTTGAGGTCTTTGGCAGCAGGAAGCGCATGGGGCGTTGAACCCTTGGAGCCCTTTGGTTGAAATGGCTTCAAGTCTTTCAAATTTTCGTTCACTACAGGTTTTTGCACTGTCTTCATAAAGTTTATTATAGAAGCCGACAGCGCAACTCAAAAGGGAGGGAATAAGGTTCCGGTGGAGCCTGAACTCCGCCGGAAAACTGATCAAATTGTTTGGTCAATAAATTTTGGTTTCACATCAGAATTTTTTTTTAGAATGATGCCGGTTCCACGAGGAGATTCAATCATGAATTCTTCTTTTGGAAGCTTATTTCGCAAGTTCGTCAGGTGTGTGTTTACCGTACGGTCGAGGACATTTTCAGAATTCCAGGCTTTTCTTACCATTGTTTCGCGGGAAATTTTTTCCGGGAAATTCTTGATAAGGGCCGCGAGGATTTTAAATTCAATTGGAGTGAGATTCAAATTTTTCGAGTTGTGGAAAGCTTCAAGCGTTTCAAGGTTCAGGCTGAGCGTTCCAAGGGACAAGTGTCTTTCTTCTCCGTTTCGTTTTGAAAAAAGGTTAATTTTATTTTCGATACGAAGTTTGATTTCTTCATCAGAAAGTGTGCGATAAATAATATCGCAGGCAGGTGAAGAAAGGGCCTGATAACGAATGGCCTGTAGTTCATCTGACGTGTACATCAATACGGGAATTGAAGAAAAACGAGACTCGTTCACTTCTTGTAAAACCTGAAATCCATCACGTTCCGGCATATGAATATCGAGAAGGATCACGTCAAACTTTTGAGCTTCAAGTAAATTGAAGATACTCAAAGGATCATTGGATACAGTGATCTCGAAAAATTCAGAAAATTTTTCTTCAAAAATGTTGAGGTTCGTTACATTGTCATCGATATAAAGTATGTGTTTCATAATTTAATAGCTTAAACAATTGTATAAAAATGTGAAGTGGAAAACTTCTTTATCAAGAAATCTTGTCATTAATTTTTCAACAAGCTTATTCTTCAACTTTAAAGTCTTTCAACAGATTTCCCAATGCCGTTTTCTTGGTTGATTCCGTTAAACGCTGATTTTTATTTTCCACCTGTGGGGCCGAAGATTCTTCAATGTAGTGTTTGAAAGAAGGAAGCTCTGTCTTATAAACAATGCGATCCAGATGTTTGATAAAGTTAGACCAATGGCCGGTTGTCGCGTCTGCTTTTTTTACCTGCTCAAATGAACTCATCTTGGAATCCATTAAATCTATCAGGTGAACCAGATAAGCTTCGCTCGTGTGAGGAATTTTCGGTGATCCGTATTCGTATTCGCCGTGGTGAGCGAGAAGAATATGTTTTATGTGCATCTTAACTTGATAAGGGAAATTCTTCATCTTGCTGGTGAAGTGATCGACGATTTCCAGTCCTTTGACCAGGTGGCCGATAAGTTTGCCTTCTTCTGTGTAATCGACGACAGGACCTTCAGTCAGTTCATAGACTTTACACAGGTCGTGAAGCACACACCCCGCGACCACGTACGATGTGTTTACTTTGTAATGTTTCGACAATGTCACAGCGAGAGTTGTGCACGATAAAATATGTTCAAGAAGGCCGGATTGATAAGCGTGGTGAATGGATTTTCCCGCCTGCCAGATTTTCAGGCGACGAGCAATTTCAAAATCGCTGAGAATAAGAAGCAGCAAATCGCGGATATAAACTTCATCGAGATCTTTGATGATGTTTGTGAGGTCATTGAACATTTTTTCAGGAGCTGAGGAAGCTTTTTGAATATAGTCTTCTGGAAGATACTGCCCTTCATCGAGTTTGCTCATTTCCGAAATAATCAACTGAATGCGGTTTTGAAACTGATTAACTTTGCCATTGACGATAACAATATCGCCGCTGTTGATGCGCGAGAGAGCGAGCTCAGCGCCCTGCCATTTACGCGCTTCGATTTCTCCTGTGCTGTCTGCCAAAATAACATTCAGATAGCTCTTTCCGTCTTTGCCTACTGCTGCTCCGATGTATTTGACCAGAAAGGGCGAAAGAACATCGTCTTTGGCATTGAGCTGCGAAACAAACTGCGTTTTATTCAAGAGAAACTCCTAGGATTTAAGCTATTCAATTCTTCGCCAATATGGCATATTAAGGCAATTAAAAAACGAACAATTTCTAACGTAATAGAGTTTTGCCTTGGAGGCTTCAATGACTAAAGTAAAAGTCGGTATCAACGGTATGGGAAGAATCGGACGCACAGTTCTTCGCGAATATTTTAATCGTGGCGAAAAAGACATGGAAATCGTCGCTGTGAACAACCCGGGGAATGCGAAAGAATACGTTCACCTTTTGAAATACGATTCTGTTCACGGTCCTTTTCAGGGCGAAGTGAAATTTGAAGGCGATACGCTTGTTATCAACGGCAAAGTGATTAAATTTTACAATCAAAAAGACCCTTCTGAGATTCCTTGGGGTGACCTAGGAGTTCAAGTCGTTATCGACGCTACTGGAAAATTCAAAGATAAAGAAGGTCTTGGCAAGCATATGCACGGGACAGTGAAGAAAGTAATTATGTGTGCTCCTGGCAAAGGCCTCGACGCGACATTTGTTATGGGTGTTAACAACAACATCTACGATTCTTCAAAGCACCACATTATGTCGAACGCAAGCTGTACAACAAACTGTCTGGCTCCGATTGTAAAAGTTCTGAATGAAAAATTCGGCATTGAAAACGGTTTCATGACAACTGTTCACTCATACACTTCAGACCAGATGCTTCTCGATGGTTCTCACTCAGATCCAAGAAGAGCGAGAGCGGCGGCGATGTCAATCATTCCGACGACAACTGGGGCAGCTAAAACTGTTGGAGAAATTATTCCTGAATTAAAAGGAAAACTGGATGGATATTCATTCCGCGTTCCTACTCCAAACGTTTCTCTCACAGACTTCGTTGCAACTCTTAAAAAACCTGCGACGAAAGAAGAAATCAATGCAGCTCTAAAAGAAGCTTCTGAAACATCACTTAAAGGTATTTTACGTTTTGAGACTGAAGAACTAGTTTCTGTAGACTATATGGGCATGAGACATTCTTCTTGTGTTGATGCTTCTTTAACAAACGTTATCGGCAACAGCATTAAAGTTGTTTCATGGTACGACAACGAAGCGGGATTCTCTAACAGAGTTCTCGATCTCGTGAACTACATTGCAAGCAAAGGACTTTAATCGATGGCCTTAAAATACATCACTGACGAAAGCTTCGCTCCATTAGCAAAAGACAAACGCGTTCTTGCGCGTTTTGATTTCAACGTGCCAATGGATAAAAACGATCCGACAAAAATTTCGGATACGACAAGAGTCGATGAAGCTCTTGAAACGATCAATGCTATCTTAGCTCTTAAGCCGAAGAAGCTCATTCTCATGAGCCACTTCGGCAGACCTAAAGGAACTGTTGATCCAAAATATTCACTTGAGCCTGTAGCAAAATATCTTGCAGAAAAATTAGGTCAGGAAGTTCTTCTGACTGAAACAGCACTCGATAGAGGAATCAAAACTCTTCTCGGATTGAATGAAGCCAAAATCATTCTTCTGCAAAACCTACGCTACCATGCTGAAGAAGAAGCTAATGACAGAGACTTCGCAAGAACTCTGGCAACGTACGGTGATGTTTTTGTTTTTGATGCTTTTGGAGCAGCTCACAGAAAGCATGCTTCTACTTATGAGATTAATGCTTTCTTCAAAAACAAAGCTTACGGTGGACTACTGCTTAAGCGCGAAGTTGAAGCTCTTGATAAAGTCTGCCACAATCCAACGAAGCCATTCGTAGGAATTGTCGGTGGAGCGAAAGTTTCTGATAAAATCAAAATTATCGAAAGCCTTCTCATTAACGTTGATAAGCTTCTTATCGGCGGGGCCATGGCCTATCCTTTCTTAAAAGCGCAAGGCCACACTGTGGGGAACTCTCTTTGCTCGGACGAAGATGTCTCGCTTGCAAAAAGAATTCTGGGTATGCCTTCAAAAAATAAAATCGTGCTTCCAAGCGATCATATCGTATCGGCTGAGTTCGGTGGCGCTCCTGAAGATGTTGGACAGACAAATATTCCTGACGGAAAAATCGGTCTCGATATTGGTCCTTCGACGCTTCAGAATTACACAGACTATATTCGCAATGCAAAGACTGTTCTTTGGAACGGCCCGATGGGATTATTTGAAAATTCAAATTATGCCAGAGGAACTTTGGGAATTGCAAAAGCATTAGCTTCACTAGAGTCGCAAGCGTTCACCCTTGTCGGTGGCGGTGATTCTGTAAGTGCTGTAAAAATGTCGGGACTTTCTTCAAAAATGTCTCACATTTCTACTGGTGGCGGTGCTTCGCTTGAGTATATCGAAAACGGAACTCTTCCAGGCATTCAGGCCTTGAAATTCGGTATTGATTAGATCAATTCTTTTCGCCCTTTTACTTTTAATCCTCACTGGCAGCACGAATACTGCTGCCAGAAGGTTTTTGCAGATTGATTGCCTTCTTTTAGATTTCAGCGGAAAACTTTACAAAAAAAAGCCTGGCGGGCTTTGTCTTTTTCAAAAAGACGGCACGACCATTTATGCTTCATATAGGGCCAATCTGTTGGTCAAAGAATTTGCTAACGGGACAAGAGAATGGGCAGCGCCTATTCCGGTTCACCACGAGATGTCCCTCACCCACGATGGAAACATTTTATTGCTCTCTGAAAGCATACGTCGATTCCGCGGTGATAATAATGCGCGATTTGATGTCTTTAAAATTTTAAATCAAGAGGGAGAAGAACTGGCCAGCTGGGATACGTTCGATCATTTCGATGAAATTCTCCAGATTCTCAAAGAGGCAGGAAAAGATTTTCCTCTGAAGCTGGATGTTAAATCCAACCCCTTCGGTGAATTTGTCGAATACACCCACGCCAATTCTTTTAAAGAAGTGCCTCCCAATTCGCTTTATCCGGCCATCCCTTACCTGAAACCTGGAAATTATATTTTAGGAATGAATTGTCTCGGATTGTTTTTGTTTCTCGACCGTGATTTGAAAAAAATTGTAGGTGTTGTTCATTATCAGAGCTTTTTATCATGCAACACTCACGACGCTCAAGTCTTAACGAATGGTCACATTCTTCATTTGTTGAACTATGAAGCTCTTCCCAGCAATGGCATGACTTTGGTTGAAATTGATCCCCTGAGCGGTGAAAGAGTTTGGGAATATAAAAACAAGCTGAGTGATTCGCTAAACAGCAATTATCAGGGAAGTGTGCAGCTACTAGCAAACGGCAATATGCTTTACATTGATAACGGACAAATTGATAATAAAACGCCGGTGGAAATTTCACGCGAAGGTCTGCTGGTCAATGCTCTCGATCGAAGCACTGTTGTTGAGATGATCGGGTTTAAACCTTACCGCGCAAGAAGCAGTGATGATTTAAAATCTCACATGGATAACAGCTGGTAACACAGTTTTGGAGAAAGAAAATGAAAACAAGACCTGTCCACATTGTCGGCAATTGGAAAATGAATATGACTTTGCATGAAATCAGCAATTTCTTCATTGAAATGTCTAAGATGAAATTTGAACTCAAGTGCAAGGCGTGGGTGGCTCCTCAGGCCCTTCATATCCCCATTCTTAAGGAAATCGCTTTTACGACAGGCTCAATTCAAATCGGTGCGCAAAATTGCTCGGAACATGATTCCGGTGCCTATACGGGAGAGATTTCTCCAGTTGCTCTTGCAGATATTGGAGCAGAATTCGTCATCATCGGTCACTCAGAAAGAAGAACTCTTTATAAAGAGGACAATACTTTACTCAATAAAAAAGTTTTGAACGCTCTCAAGCATAATTTAAAAGTCATTTACTGCGTCGGAGAAACGCTGGATGAGCGCGAACAGAATAAAACGTTTGCCGTTTTGGAAGAACAAATCCGCGAAGGTTTAAAGGATCTCCCTGCTGAAAAAGCGTCGCAACTTCTGGTTGCTTACGAGCCAGTTTGGGCCATTGGAACCGGCAAAGTGGCAACGGCCGAGCAAGCCGAGGAGGCTCACTCCTTTATCCGTTCGAAATTAGTTCATGCTGCAGGCGAAACCGTTATTCTTTACGGCGGATCCGTAAAACCCGATAATATCGACTCATTGCTAGCAAAAGAAAATATCGACGGGGCGCTGGTAGGCGGAGCAAGCCTTAAGGCCTCAGATTTCCGGGCCCTTTGCTCGAGTGGCAGTATTGCTAGATAGGGCGAACTCTGTTATTTATTTGAGATCGAATTTTTTTTAAGGAAAACGAAATGACTACAGCCCTCATGGTACTTCAAGCAATCACATCAGTTCTACTCATCATCACGGTTCTTCTCCAGTTTGGTAAAGGAGCAGAAGCAGGATTAATGACAGCTGCTGGATCTGAATCAATCATGTCGAGCTCAACTCGCGGTAATATCATGACGAAAATTACTGCCATTCTAGCGATCGTCTTCCTGGGAAATTCAATTCTTCTAGCTCGTCTTCAAGATTCTAAATTTCAAAAATCAATTTTAGATACTGAGAAGCCAGTTTCTCGTCCGCTTAACTCGGATGCGCAACAAGCTCCTGCAGCTCCAGCTAATACTGCTGCTCCAACAACAACAACAACTCCGGCGACCACACCAGCGCCGACAACGACGAAGTAATTTACCGTGATGGATTCAGCTACGGAAAGTTTAATCCAAAGAGAGTTCTCCTCATTAAGTTCTATATACTTTAATGCGGCCTATTTTGGTCCAAGTCCACTTCGCGCCAAAGAAACAATTCAGGCGGCAATGAACCGCGAACTCGATCCATCGTTTTATGCTTACGACGATTGGATGAGTATTTCGGAAAAACTTCGCGTGAAGTTTGCAAATCTTCTTGGTGTAAGTCCCGATACGATCACACATTCAACTTCATCTTCAGACGTAGTGAATATCGTTGCCAACGGTTTTATTTTCAATCCTGGTGATAGAGTTGCGGCCGTGAATAAAGACTATCCATCGAACGTTCTGCCGTGGATGCTCGCTGAAAGACACGGAAAATTTAAGTTCGATAAGCTCGATCTCGGCACTCAAATTATTCCGACCGCCGAATGGCTTGAAAAAACACTTCATCCTCAAACCAGAATTTTCAATATCTCTCACGTCGCTTTTGATACAGGAAAGAAAGTTGATATTTTGAGTATTGGTAAATTTCTTAAATCGCGAAATATTTTCTTCGTAGTCGATGCCACTCAATCTCTGGGCGGCCTTGAGATTACTTCGGAAGAATTATCTTATATCGACGTGCTTACAGTCTCTTCATATAAGTGGATGCTCGGACCTTACGGTCATGCCTTTGCTTATTTCTCTCAGAGAGCGCAAGACAGTATTTATCATTTGAATGCCAACTGGATTTTGAGCCCTAATTCGAAACAAGTTTATAATCTTCTCGATTACACAACGGAAACGTTGCCGGGCGCCCGTCAGTATGATCGCGGACAAGCGGCCAACTTGCTTTGTTCGGGATGTCTGGAAGGAAGTTTAAGCTTCCTTGCGGAAATCGGACTTGCGAACATCAGAAAATACAATCTTGAAGTAAGAGACTATTTCCTCGCTCACTATCCGAAACAAAAATATAATCTCGTGACTCCACTTGAACACATGGCCAACATCGTTTGTTTGAAATCAGTTTCAGGCGACAGTATTGCTCTTGAAGCAGAACTAAAAAAACGCAACGTCGATGTTTCTGTTCGTCAGGGGAACGTTCGTTTGTCATTCCATATTTTCAATACAAAAGCGCAAGTTGATGAGCTGATCAAAGCTCTGGATTCTTAAAAAGATTAAGGCAATTTAGAAAGCGCTAAAATATCGTCCAGAAAGAAGGCACTCAGTTCCATCCGTCCGCCTAAAGAACTCTTTTTATAAATCAGACTTGCCTGTTGTCTAACCGTACTTTCGGCCGACCCTCTGATGTCGGCTATTTCTTTCATCGACAAACCTTTGATCAAAAGCAGAGCAATTTCTTTTTCACCGCGTGTGAAATTCCATTTATTAAATTGTTGATCGATATGCACCAGAAATTCATTGGAAAGGTGAGAAACTTGTTTTTGAAATTCTTCTCTTTCTGCTTTTAATGTTTCATTGAGGCGGTCAAGCTCTTGCACTCTTTCCTGATAGGAGAGAATTTCGCGTCCCTGCCATCTGATAATGCGAAACTGGTAAACGGCGCCAATCAAAGAGAAAACGGTGAGAGCTATTTCGTGAATCAGATGCGAAAGCTTCAAACCGTCAATTATGTCGTTATAGATATCAATGCCCGCGAAAAGACTTATGCCGGCAAGGATAAGAAAGGTAACTATTTTAATTCTGTTCTCTAGGACATTTGTCATAAGGCCCGCTTTAAACAACCGGATTCACTAAAACTCTCACATATGTGCGATCGAGATTTTCACCGTTTCGATTATTATTGCTGAGTGGAGAATGAATGTCAGTTCAGAAGTTAAATAGAAAAAAATTAAGTGTAGGAATTGTCGGGGCCGGGCCTTCGGGCGCACTGATGGCCTATCTTTTGAGCAAGCAGGGACACAACGTTTATCTGCTTGAACGCAGGCTGCAAACTGAACGAAAAGTTTGTGGCGAGTATCTTTGTCCGAAAGGAGTGGAGTTACTTGAGCAGTTAAATCTTTTTAAAACAGTCGGCGCAACTTTTGAGCCACTCTATGGAATGGTTCTCGTCTCGCCTGAAAATGTTTCTATTCCCGCTTTTTTTCCCAGACCTGACGGATCGGAAAGAGGACTGTCGGTGAATCGTCAGGTTTTCGATCAGAAACTTCTGGACCTTGCAGTTTCAAGTGGCATTGAGTTTTTAAACGATACAACCGTTACCAAAACATTTCAGCTAGAGAGCGGGAAATGGCAGGTTGAAACTGATAGTGGAATATTTAAGTTCGATTTGTTGATTGCAGCAGATGGACGGCAGTCGCGCATTGGCCATCAATTGGGGCACATTAAAGAAATTAATACCAGAAGAGCAGCCCTTCATTGTTTTCTGCCTCGTAAAACAGAGCGCGGAAGCAGAATGGGGGAAATGCATATTTTTGGCAATGAAAGCTATTGTGGACTTGACCCAGTCAAAGACGACGAAGTGAATTTTTCCATTGTCTGCAATTCAGAAAGATTAAAGCGCGAAAAACCTCTTCAGATTATCAACGAGACAATTAAGAATTCTAAACGCCTCAGTGCGATGTTTGATCTCCTTGATGAACATGTGGAAATCCGGATCGTCACATGCTTGAAAAATAAAAATGACTTTGTTGCCGGCAATAACCTCGCTTATATTGGCGACGCTGCCGGTTTCATCGATCCTTTAACCGGCGAAGGAATTTACAATGCTCTTTTATCAAGCAAACTTTTAGCTGACTGTATGGAGAATGCGCATGACCTTTCAACTGCGCTTTCACTTTATAAAAAAACTAAAAGAAAATTGAGTTTTCAAAAAACACTTCTGAATCATTTTTTTCAGTATCTCATCAGAAGGACAACCCTGGTCAATCTCACAGCATCTTTTCTTCAAAAGTCCCAATTGAGGGCGAACAATTTTATCGGAATCATTGGCAACATACATTCTCCGGCAAAAGGAATTTGTAAAATGCTGTTTCACTATGAAGGTAACAAATGAGTGCAATTCATTCAGTCTCTACGAATTTCCCCAAGCTCTATGTCTCACAGGAAGAAATCACAAAAGAAATCAGTGGAATCTGGCCTGACAAACAAAAACACGTTGAGCAGTTTCAAAAATCATCTCAAGTCGGTGGGCGACATTTATCTATTCCGCTCGAAGATTATAAAAACCTTGGTGATATCGGTGATCGCAGCCGAAAGTGGCTTGAAGTTGCAATGGAACTTCAGGAAAAAAATATCAATGATTTATTGGCACAGGCAGAACTTCATCCAAGAGATATCAGCTTGATTGTCACGACAACTGTCACAGGGCTTGCCATCCCGACGCTGGAAGCAAGATTGATGAACAAAATCGGATTTGGCCAAAATACAAAGCGCATTCCTATTTTCGGTCTTGGCTGTCTTGGCGGAATTGCAGGCATAAACCGCGTGAACGATTATTTGAAAGGTCACCCGAAAGAAGCCGCGCTGTTGCTTGCTACCGAATTATGTACACTCACATTTCAATTTAATGATAAGAGCGTTGCTAATTTAGTCGGGACAAGTTTGTTTGCGGATGGATCGGCTGCAGTTTTGATTGTCGGGGACGAGCATCCTCTTTATAAGAAATCACAATTTAAAATTTTAAATGGCAGCAGTTTCTTTTATGGAGACACTGAAAGAATTATGGGATGGGACATTGTATCTTCTGGTTTCCAGATTGTTCTTTCCGGAGATGTGCCAAAGATCGTCGTGGAAGAAGTGGCCCCTAATTTAAAAGAGTTTCTTTCAATCAATAAAATGGCATCGAGTGATGTTAATTTTATGGTCTCACATCCTGGTGGTCCAAAAGTCCTTGAGAAGTTGAGCGAAGTCACTGAGAAACCCGCTGAAGAATTCAGACACAGCTGGCAGAGCCTTCGTGACAAAGGCAATATGTCTTCGGTGTCAGTTCTCCATGTTTTACAAAAAACAATTGCTGACCAAAGGGCTCAAAATGAAATCGGCTTGATGCTTGCGATGGGTCCCGCTTTTTGTTCAGAAATGACACTCATTCAGAAATTGTAGGTAGAAATGGACAAGCACATTATTGTTTTAAACGGGATCATATTATTTTATATCATTCAGAGGATTGCCGAGCTGATCATCAGCAATGAAAATGAGAAATGGCTTATCCGTGAAAATGAAGCTCAGGAAGTTGATCCAAAAGAGACGGTGAGAATGAGAGTTTTTCATTCGCTTTGGTTTGTCAGTTTGATTGTTGAAGCGAATCTTAAAGGCGAATTTCAAACTCCGGCCATTTCGTTGGGACTGTATCTGATTCTCGCTCTTGCTATGCTGATTCGTTTCCATTCGATGGAAAAGCTGAAACAGTTCTGGACGGTTAAAGTGCTGTCCATGAAAAATCATACTATCGCCCACACGGGTTTATATCAGTTTTACCGGCATCCCAATTATGCAGTTGTCGTTGTTGAACTTCTTTGCCTTCCGCTGTTGTTCAAATCTTACGTGACAATGATTTTATTTTCTCTGATCAACTTATATATACTTTCTAAAAGAATTGAACTCGAGGAGAGCACTCTCATGAAGCAGTCGAATTACAGCGAATTATTTAATGTGAAAAAACTAGTCGTTGCCGCCTTTCTCGTGGTTGGAGGAGCAAATGCTTTTGCAGAAGATGTTCATCTTAATTTTAAAAATTATGATGAGGCTAAAAAGTCTGCAGCGTACATTAAATTTAAAAGCGAAAGTACGAAGCTTGGATTGTTGACTACCTCATTTGACGGTTTTATCAAAAATATAAAAATGCATTATGTGCTTGAGGACAATGCCATCAAAAATCTTAACGCCGTTCTGGCCGGCAACAGCCTTGATACAGATGTGAGCGCAAGAGATCAGAAACTGTATAATGAAATTCTGGAAATAGAAAAATATCCCAATATCTCTGTTGCTATTAACGGGCCGGTGTTATTGAAGGAAGGCGAGCAATCTGCAGAAATGACTTTTCAGATTAAGGATAAAAAAATCACCAAGCATGTAAACTTCACGCTTTCAAAAAGTGACAAACATTTTTTAGTAAAAGGGCATACGGTGCTCGGACTGAAAGAAATGGGTCTACCGGACCCAAGCATCGCTATAGCGAAAGTTCGGGATGATTTTGATTTCGACTTTGCCTTTATTCTTTAATTTTCTTCGTAACTCTTGCGATGGTTGCTGGAATTATAAAGCAGTGTTGGCAACACAAAGAGATCGACGATAGTACCAAGGCATAGAATGATGGCGAGAATTCCCCCAAATTGCCGGATGGGAATAAAATTGTTGAATGCAAACATTCCGAAGCAGGTACACAGCAGCAGACCTGATCCAATAACTGGTGAGAGAACGCCTCTGTTGTATTCGTCAAAATTTTTAAAGCGAATCTTTTTCGCATAAATAATATGAAAGCTTGAATCACCGACAAGACCCAGAGAAATGGAAAACGTCATGACGGTAGCAATATTGATCGAGAACCCAAGGAAATAAATAACTCCAAAAGTTAGCGCCACAGGCAGCAAGCTGACAAACATAAAAATCAGATTGGTCTTCAGCGATTTTAAGAAGAAAGCGGAAAAAATAAAAATGACCAAAGCGCTCGAAAGAAAACTTTCAATCAAAACAGAAATCATCGCACTTTGCGAAACCATGAGATTGTGGTGGATTCCATTAATCTGAAATTTTATATTTTTTGATTTTAAAAATGTTTCGACAACATTCAAATCCTTCAGGTATTCACGAACGTTTAATGGCTCCCCGAGAAGAGTCACTCTATATTTCGATTCAACCGGGTATCCCTCCTGCAACGATAACGGCAACTGGCTTCTGAGCAGGAGATAGGCGTTGATATCAGTTGGAACGGCGTTGTTTTTCGAATATTCAAAATTAATTCTCTTAATGAGCGAGTTGTTGGCAAGCAAACGATAAGGCTGAGTGTAATGTAACTGTGCCAATTCTTTTTCTAACTCAGTCATTGCCGGAATATCTGAGTTCGAGAAATCATGCCCTAGATCCACGACGACTTCCATTACCGGCATTCCGGAAACTGTTCGCGTGTTCTCAATAATGCGTTCTCTAATTTTTTTATCTTTGGGGAAATATAAAGTTGCATCTGTCACAACATTTAATCGCGTGGGTACCAGAAGAATACTAAATACTCCGAGGACCGCGAGTATAATAATTGCTGATTTAGAAAATGAATTGTTGAAAATATTTCTCAACATTAGAAGCTGTTTTCGCTCCTGTCTGATGTGAGAAGCAATGGGCTTTTCCCAAAGGTAATACCAGCCCAGAATATAAAGTGTGCAGCCGAGGACAAGTTGAGCCGCAATTAATCCAAACTGCCGGATAACCAGAATTTCAGCCCAGCCGAGACTCAGAAAACCAATATAGGTTGTGAAAGTCATTAAAAAGAGCGGAGCCCACTTATATTTAAAAAAATTTTTCAGCGTTTTTAATTCCACTAGAGAAAAATACAAATGGAAAGAAAGTGAAAGACAAACAGTGAAGACAACCAAAGGAATAATGGACGTGACCATATTCATTTGGCCATACATTAACTTTAAAACGGTGAGGGAAAACCCTGCTGAAAACAAACAAGGCAGATAGACGATGAGGGCATTCTTCAGTTGACCGATGAATAGAATGGCTATGACAAGACCGAGAGAAAACATCATTGGGAAAAGCTGCTCTTGAATGGCAAGTGAGTATTTATCAAGAAGATAATTAGTGTAGGGGATTCCGGCAAAAGATGTTGCAGCATCATTCCAATAAGGAGTTGCTTCAAGGTATTTGAGAATTTTTTTCTGAACCTGGTCTTTGTCACTCATGACGAGTGCGGATAAAAAAGAATCTGTTTCAAATTTAATTAGATCATCTGCTGCTGAATTTTCAGCAATGCCTTTTTTAGCTCGTGCGGGATTTTTAATAACTTCACATTCATCCGCACACATTTCTTCAATTGTTTTTAACTGCTGATAAAATTCTTCTTTATTTGCGGTTGTTTTTTTAATCACCAGAGATTGTTTCTCCACCACATCTTTTTGAAAAAGCTTGTATTGAGAAAGAGATTTTTCCGTTAAGAAAATAGTTTCAGGATTGCGCTGAGGAAGATCTTTGGCAAAAATTAAGGCCAGAACACCGACAACGGCTAACGCCAAAACTGCCGCTTTTTTCCAGAATGTCATTCTTCAGCTCCTTATACTTTTTCTTTTCTGAAGGTGAGGGGAGATTCTTTAGTATGTGTTCTGAAAAAACGTGAAAAATAATTGGGATCCTCAAAGCCAAGTTCGAAACCAATTTCAGAGACACTCAATTCAGAATAGGCGAGATACCTTTTGGCCTCAAGTAAAATTCTTTCCTGAATCAAATGGCTCGGAGACTTACCGATCGCCCTTGTAATGGCCATGGTGAGGTTTTTAGAATTCGTTCCCATTTTATTTGCGTAAAAATTGACGGAGTGTTCGTTTTTAAAATGCTGTTCGATAAGTTTTTTTAATTCTTCTACCTGATGAAGCTTAGGCTTTGATTTGCTTTCTACTACACTCATTTTTAAATCAACGTTCCGTCCTAAAAAAATGAGAAAGGCTTCAAGAATGTTTTTATTAGCAATTTCATATTGAGTGTTTTTAGCATTGAACTCGCTGAGCATCAGCTCTGCCAGGTTGAGCATTGTTTGAAAATCTTTTTCAATTTTCAGGCTCAGGCAATCTGGCATGATTTCAATAAAGGCGGAGATGTCGAGTCCCAAAGCTTCGCGGCTGAATTCAATGACTATGCCTTTAATATCTTTGCTCAGACTCCATGAATGAACCTGGGCGGGCTTCATAAAAAAGAATTTTCCTTTAGAAACGGTGTAGCGTGAAAAATCTATTTCATGCCAGCCTTTACCGCCGGTCACAAGGATTAGTTGATAGAAATCGTGCTTGTGAGGAAATGGAATGCGGGGCTGAACCCGATGTTCCAGTTTTTCTACACGAATTCCTCCGTGTGAGATTTCCCGTGTGCCCAATGAATTAATTTGATATAGACGTTTCATATTCATTCATTGAGCATAATACTTTTGTGGCAATTGTGCTAATTTAAGTGAATTGATCCCCATCCAAAATCTGGATTTACCGTCTATAATCTGAGAGTATCTGATTTAGAGTTAAGGAGGCATTATGTTCAAGGCAGCATTAATTATGCTAGTGAGCGGATTCATTTTTTCTGCTTCGGCCAAAGATTTTGTCATTGTGAGAGAACATTCCAAAATATCTTTTGATATTGATTATATGACTATGACCAAAGTGGACGGGAAATTTAAAACCTTTTACGGTGATTTTAAATTCGATGAAACGAAAAAAGAAATTTCCAGCGTAAACGTTGATATTGTCGCAAAAAGTATTGATACCGGAGATGAGAAGCGCGACTTCCATTTGCGAGGACAGGAATTTTTTCTGGTGGAAAGCAATCCAACGGTCAATTTTAAAAGTAATGCTAAAGTACAGTTAAAAACGGACAATACATTTTCTCTTCCAGGGACGATTACAATCAGAGGAATCGCGAAGCCATTTTTACTAGCGGGACTCTATAAAGGAAAAATGAAAGATGCCTGGGGGAAAGAAAGTTACTTCTTTGCACTTACGGGAAAATTGAATCGTAAAGATTTTAATATGAACTGGAATAAAATGCTCGACAGCGGTGGTTATCTTATTGGAGATACTGTTGGAGTGACTATTTTAATTCAGGCGCAGGCGCAGGGTGAAGTCACCGCATTTTCAACGCATATGATTCCAAGTACAAAAGGGATTGTAGAAAGAGATCTTTTGAAAAAGGGAAAAATTAAGAAGTTGACGACATCGACGGATCCAAAAGACCACGAAAAAAAAGCGCAGCCATAGCTGCCTTAAGGCTGGTTAATTAACCCACTTTCTTTTTTATTTTTCCAAAACCAACGGGCTTATCTTTTTCGGCAAAGCCTTCAATTTTGTAAGACGGTTTAGGCGCGCGGAACGGAAGAACGTTTTGTGGCTGACATGGATCGAAATCTTCAGGCAATTCCCGATTGATTTTTCCATTGAGAACAAGTTGCTTCACACTGGTCGTAAAAAGAGTGAAGAGTTCCGGATCAAGTTTTTTTCCAACACTTTTTGCCATAACGGCAATGGCATCTTCCGTAGGAAGAACTTCGTGATAAGAGCGCTTCGTTGTTAAAGCATCAAAGAAATCAGCAATCGCCGTGATTCTCGCAAGCAAATGAATATCAATACCATTAAGCTTTTGAGGATATCCGGTGCCGTTAAAATTTTCATGATGTTCATGAACGATACGTTTGATAATTTCGAAATCTACACCTTCACAATCACAGCTGTTTTCATCGAGCAGATGAAATCCGTAATCAGGATGTTTTTTAATGACATCAAATTCTTCCTCAGTGAGTTTATCTGGATTATTAATGATGTCAGTTGGTATTTTAATTTTTCCGATGTCATGAAGAAGCCCGCCGAGTCCGGCCATGATAATATCTTCTTTGGGAGCATTGGGCTTGAGTGCAGTATAAAGTGCAATACAATACATCGAAACATTAATGGAATGATCGTAAGTATAAAAATCGTGAAATGATAAACTCGCAATCAGGCTTTGCAGCTTGGAAACGTCATAATCTTTAATAACATCGACCATCGATTCAACAGTCGTTTTACAGCCCTGAATTGTTTCAGAAAGAATTTCAGTCGTAAATTCCTTATCTGGCTCGAATAATTTATCGAGATAGTGAATGGCCGAGTCTTTAATGATTTCAGTTTTCTGTTCATCTGAAACTGTATGGCAGTGAATGAGGCTTTTCAAATATTCTTCACGTTGCGATTCATGCACGTAAAGCTGAAAATATTTTTTCTTAAAAACTTTCAGGTCTTCGAGAGTGAGCGTTTCGTTCTTGGGATAAATGCGAACATATTTTTCTTTGCTCTCATTCGCTGACGAATTGACGTATAGATCGTACGGAACAGTGCGATTCACGACAATCAAGTCGAAGGAGATTGAGAAAAAGTTGTTACCCATTTTGGTCATAGCTTTTTATCGGCATTTTCGTGAGCCTAATTAACATAAACTCAAGCTTTTTACTCTAATAAGTGTATCTTAACATAGTTCACGATCGTTATGGTCAATGCCTCCATAGACAGCTACAATACCGCCTATGAATGTAGATCCAATCAAAGCTAAGCTCCCAAAATTAGACCCCTATATCGCCCTCAAGTTTCCTGATTTCCGCTTCTTTGTCACAGTTAAAATTCTGATGACGATGGCGCTCCAATTTCAGTCAGTCATCGTCGGATGGCATATCTATTCGATAACTCATGACCCGCTTTCCCTGGGACTTATCGGCCTGGTGGAAATTATTCCCAATTTTTCAGTAACTTTGTTTGCGGGCCATTTCGCTGACTTATACGATCGAAAGAAAATCGTCTTTTCTTGTTTGATGGTCCTGTTCTTTTGCAGTCTCGGCCTTTTCTATACGTCGGCCTTTGTTAACGTCCAGAAACAAGTTGTGCTTCTTTACTGCATCATTGCAGTGAGTGGTTTTGCCCGCGGAATTGTGGCGCCTTCCATGTTTTCTATTCTGACTGAATGTGTGCCTAAGGAACATTATGTGAACTCAACCTCGTGGCATTCAACTCTCTGGCAGATAGCCTTTATGCTGGGAGCAGGGGGAAGTGGTTTTCTCTTCAGTGCTATTTCTTATCACACTTATCTCGTCATCACGGTTTTCATGTTGCTTGCGATGGGAGCGTTTTATTTTATTTCACCAAAACCGCACTTGATGAAGGGAGATGAAAAGGCGCCGATGATGGAATCGATCAAATCCGGTGTGAAGTTTGTTTTTAGCAGCCAGATTTTTCTAGGGGCCATTTCCCTTGATCTCTTTGCCGTTTTATTTGGTGGTGCAGTCGCACTTCTTCCGATTTATGCCAATGATATTCTGAAAGTCGGACCTCAGGGGCTTGGTTTTCTAAAAGCAGCTCCAAGTCTTGGATCTTTCATCATGGCCGCTATCGTCGTTCACTGGCCGCCGGTTAAAGATACGGGCAAAAAACTACTCGCTGCGGTTTTCGGTTTCGGGATCTGCATGATCATCTTTGGTATTTCCAAAAATTATTATCTTTCGCTCTTCATTCTCGCGCTTTCAGGGGCCTTCGATAATATTTCTGTCGTTGTCAGAGGGACAATCATGCAATCGCTTGTTCCTCCGGACATGAAAGGTAAAGTGTATTCAGTGAATTCCATTTTCATCGGGTCCAGCAATGAGATCGGGGCTTTTGAATCAGGACTTGCTGCGAAACTTATGGGGGTCGTTCCTTCCGTCGTTTTTGGTGGCACTATGACACTCTTCGTGGTTCTTTTTACAGCCTTGAAGGCGCCAAAACTTAAAAACTTAAACTTTTTAGACAAAGATCACTCAAACCTTTGACTCAATATTTTTCCCTGCTATAGTCACCCGTCGATAGAAAATGGGGAGACAGGCAATGAAAAATATCTCAGTTTTAGCTCTTACGTTGGCACTCGCAGTTTCGTGTGCACCTAAGAATCAATCAGGCAAAAGCGGATTTATTCTTAGTGATTATTTCAGCATGCGCCAGCAAACGCCTACTACATACGTAGGATTGGTTCAGCTTCAACTTCCGGCCCTTCTTGCGAATGCAAAAATGGAAAATGGAAAAGCTGTTATTGACGAAGAAATGAAGAAAGCAGTTCTTGCTGAACAAGAAGATGTGATCTCAAGACTTCAGGACCTTTCACCAGACGTTAAAGTCATTGCTTCATACAAGTTAGTATTGAACGCAGTTGCTTTTGTCGCTCCATCTGAACTTGCAGATAAAATTTCTAAGATCGAAGGCGTAAGCCGCGTGATTGAAAACACAAATTTCGACAGACCAAAAGTTGCTTCAGTTGAAAAGAAACTTTCTGAGCTTGGCGGTGTTTTAGCGAACACAGATTTAAATGCTCACAATACTGTGACATTTATCGGCGCAGATAAAGTTCACAAAGCAGGTGTTTCGGGTCAAGGGATGAGAGTTGGGATTATCGATACTGGGATCGACTACACTCACTCAATGCTTGGCGGTTCTGGTAAAAAAGAAGTTTACGAATCTGTTGATCCAACGGCAGATGCACCAAAAGAACTTTTTCCAAATGATAAAGTTGTTGGTGGTGTAGATTTCGTAGGAACAGAATACTCTTCAGGTTCATCTGATATTGAAAAAACAATTCCTCGCAGAGATGCAAACCCTCTTGATGAAGGTGGACACGGTTCACACGTCGCTGGAACGGTTTCAGGTATCGGCGATGGCAAAAAATCTTATTCAGGCGTTGCACCTGATGCAAAACTTTATGCTTTAAAAGTTTTCGGTAAAGAAGGTTCGACTTCAGATATCGCCGTTATTCAGGCGCTTGAATTTGCCGCTGACCCAAGTGAAAAACTTGATCCACAAGATCGCCTTGATGTCGTTAACCTTTCTCTAGGTGGCGGCTACGGTAAACCGAAAATTCTATACACTGAAGCGGTTAAAAACCTGACAAGAGCAGGAACAGTTGTTGTCGCGTCAGCTGGTAACTCTGGAGATAATCCATATATCGTTGGTGCTCCATCAACGGCCGATGATGCTATCTCTGTTGCAGCGGGTATCGATGATATGCCACAAAACATCGCTATTCCTGCCGTTGAAATGAAAATTGCAGGAAAAGAAAAACTTCTTGAATCAATCGAAGGAACAATTGGAACACCAGCAGCTGAAAGCAAAATCAGCGGAACTCTGGTTTACATCGGCAACGGTGCTGATCCAATTGCTGAAGAAGTTCAAGTCGCAGTGAAAGGCCATATTGCTCTTATCGATCGAGGCGCTATTTCATTTGTTGATAAACTTGCTATTGCTGAAAAACTTGGTGCAATTGGTGTTGTCGTGGCCAACAATCAGGAAGGAAATCCAATCCAGATGGGCGGAGACAAGCACTTTGATCTTCCAGCAGTTATGGTGACTAAAGCTGTTGGTATCGAAATGAAAGAAGCTCTTAAAGCAGGAACTGCAGTAGAATTCAATTTCTCTCCAGGTAAAATCATTACTCGTGATGATCTTATTGATACAATCACAGACTTCTCTTCACGCGGTCCACGTTCGATCGACTCTCTTATTAAACCAGAGATTACTGGTCCGGGTGCGAATGTTATTTCTGCAGCTATGGGCTCAGGATCAGAAAGTGTTCAGTTCTCAGGAACATCAATGTCAGGACCGCATATCGCAGGTGTAATGACACTTTTAAGACAAGCTTTCCCGACACTGACAGTTGCCGAACTTAAAGCGAAAGTTTTAAACACGTCGAAAATTATGATGAAGGGAAATGTTCATATTCCAGTTTCTCTACAAGGTGCTGGCCGTGTACAAGTAGAACAAGCTTTCAAATCAAAAGCGCTTGCAATGCCTGCGACGCTTTCTCTTGGCGAAGTTTCTGTCTCAAACAATAAAACTGTGGCGAAATCTGTCACTGTAAAAAACACTTCTGACAAAGACATGATTTTCACAACAAGATCACTTGCCGGAAAAAATGTTAAAGTAAGTCTTCCGGGATCTTTTAAAGTAAAAGCAAACAGCTCCGTTAAGATCACTGTGAGCTTCACACTTTTAAGAGCGACAGAAGAAAAATCAAGTATCGAAACTGATGGTTTTGTTATTATGAGATCTCAGGACGGTGCTGAAGTTATCAATCTTCCTTTCCTTGCTGTTGTAAATAAAGTGACAGACATCACTGCGAGTGATTTTCTGACGATGACAAATTCAGAAGTGGATAAACTTGGTGCTCAGGTTAACCTGAAGCTGACTAATAAAGGAGCTAACGATGGTGATGCTCTTGTGTTCAACCTTCTTGGCACAGATGAAAGAAAAGTTATCGCTCCACCGATGAATCTTTCTAAAGGTAACACATGTGATCTTGAAGCTGCTGGTATCCGCATTGTGGATAAAGAAGTAGAAGGTGCAACGAAGAAAGTTCTTCAAGTTGGAGTTAAACTTTTTGATTCATTAACTATGTGGCAGCCATGTGACATCTCTCTTCAGATTGACTCTGATGCTGATGGTGTAGCAGACCTTGAGCTTCTTGGAATTAAAGCAAACTACATCTCTGGTATTACTGCTGACGTTTTTGCTTCAATCCTTCTCGACGCAAAAATGGCACGCGAGCTGAGAAAGAACTTTGAATTAGATCCAACAACAAAAGAAGACTACAAAGAAGCTCTTCTGGACGCTGGAGAAATGAAATTTTACGATCACTCTGATGTTGCTGTCATTGAAACAGACATCACTAAAATTGCGACAGATAAAAAAGGAAACATCGGAATTAAGCTTGCTGTGACAAACCTTGAAGCAGATGCTGATGACGACTTCCTTGCTAATCATGGCGAGAAATGGCAAAAAATCAACATCGCAGAAAATGCTTTTGCGTTCTACGATATGCCTGAAGCAGTAACTGTTAAAGCGAACGATCAGGAAACTCTTGCGCTCAAACGTGGGGCCGGTTCATCAAGATTGCTTGTTCTTTATCCGAACAACGCAACAGCAGTGAACTCTCAATCTAAGGATAAGCAATCGCAAATCCTTACTGAGAAATTTCAAAAATAAGACGTTTCTCATCTTTTAATATTAAGACAATAAAAATGCAGCCTGTTTGGCTGCATTTTTTTTGTCTAATTAAATCTTGATAAAACTATAAGAGATTGCCAAAAGCGTGATTCAGTCACGCTTTCTTTTTTACAAAACAAGAAATCTCACTCTGAAACTGTGCTATGAAGAGGTATGAGAAAATCATGCTTGGACTTTATTCTGCTTTTTCTGGGAGTCATGGCAAAAGCCAATTCAGAATGCATTCCTCAAAATGATTCGAATGCGGAATTTACTCACTGTCTTTTAAAGATTGAAAATTATCCTCGTCCCATTCACGTTTATTTTTCTTCCAATCATTCTCAGAAGTATTTCGTGCATTTTCACGGTCACAATCTTGAAGGGTATTCTCATTTTGATAAACGCTGGGGAAATTACGGCCAGTATCTTCAAAGTTCAAAGTCAGATGCGGTTTTGATTGTTCCAGAGAGTGAAGGGAAATGTGCGACCTATGATTCCTTCTTTTCTGATGCTCTGAGAACGAAGAAATTCTTTCTCGAGCTGGAAAGTGAACTCAATCTGTCGGAGCTTATCGGACTAAGCGGTCACAGCGGCGCTTATCGCGTTTTAAACAGGCTTAGCGGTTACGCCAATAAAAACCTGCTCAGCTTTTCAGCGATCGGGCTTTTCGATGCTACCTATTCTGAGACACCGGAAATTAAAACTTACGTGAAATCCAATAATATTCTTTTTTATGATGCTTTTGTGACGGGTCCTCAAGCAACAACGGAAGATCACAGCAGAGCGCTTATGAAGGATTTAAAAGGGACTAAGATCTTTTTTGTTCCAGTGGAAGGCGGCAATCAGGAAAGTTTGTTAGAGCAGCATTTCATGGTTTTAAAACGTGGAAGCCTTGAAGAATTTTTCTCCAAGGCTTCCGCGAACTGAATTATTTTGCGAAATGATTTTTGTAATCTTCGATACCAGCTTGAACTACTTTGTAAGCTTCTTCAGCACCGTAAACAGATTCAATCTGCATTTTGATCGGCTCACCTGGAATTGTTTTGTATGAAAGGAAATAATGTCTCATACGATCAATGATCACAGGATTGATTTGAGAAATATCATTTACGCCTTTGTAAAATGGATCGCCGTTAAGAACTGCGATAATTTTATCATCAACTTCCCCTGAATCGATCAAACGAATACCGCCGATAACTCTTACGTCCATGATGATGTCTGCACGGTGAATTGGAAGTTCTGAAAGAACACAAATGTCATGCGGATCACCGTCGCCATTTGTTGCCATTTTTGAGAACGCAGCAGTTTTTTCTGCTGAGTATGTTTGAGGAATTAATCCGTAAAGTACTGGTGGCAAAGAAGAGAACTTTTGTGGTCTATCAACCATGACAAATCCTGTTTCTTTATCGATTTCATACTTGATGACATCGTTCGCGATAATTTCAATATATGCTTTGACTACCTTAGGAGCCTCTGCGCCAACGTTGATTCCGTGCCATGGGTGTGGACGGCTAACCATAAAATTCTTTTTAGACATGTAATACCTCATCTTAAAAAATAGTGCGTCAAATATATCATGTTATACTTAGAAAATCCATGGAAAGCGAATTTAACAAACAGTTCAAAAAGCAAGCTCGACGTCAATTGAGCAGAATTAAGGCCAGTCTGGTCATCGTTCCTTTAGTCATGATGGCCTTTTCATTCGGTAAATGGCGTGGCAAGTGGCAAGAGTGGATGGCCCCAGAGTTGAAGCGGGAAGTCCTTAGCAAGAGCACATTGAGTTTTGAAGCGCAAAAAAAGCTCTTTCTCGATTTTGATTACCGGGTCTGCAAGGCCATAATCCCCTGTGGGGAAGTGAGCATGACAGGAAATCCTGAGCAGATTCAGAAAACCTGTCAGATTGGTTTGAATGAATTGAATGCTCTTGTTATTCCGGCCAGCCTTCCTTCGGCTATCAAAAAAAATATGCAGCTTTATCTGCAATCTTCCATTAATGGCAATAAATTGATGATAGATGCGTGGCAAATTCAAGGCGATAAGGTCAAGGGGGCCAGTTTGATTTCCACAATGAAAAACTGGGAAATTGACACCTGCACTTATAAAAGTATTCCACAAAAAATGCGCAGACTTTATCAACTAAATGGATCTGATTCACATACGCTCATCACGTGCAAAGAGATTGAACAAATGTATTCAGCTAACGTAGAATAGAACGCATTAATTAGAAGAGTGTGAGAAAATTAAAATGAATAAATTGCTAGCCGTGTTTTTTCTCTTATTAGTTTCTGGTGTGAATGCTGAAGAAAATTTTGTAAAAGGTTTTTCTAAACATCAGTTAAGCCTGGGCATTTCGGGATTCAATATTAAAGAAGAAACGCTTCTTTCCAGAGGGGCGGCGACTTTCATCGAAGGCGATTTTCTTTATGGCATCGACACTGATCTGCAATTGCGTCTCACGCCCGTAGCAAGCTTTATCAGCGGTCAGCAAACGTCGAGAGATCCACTGAGTCCTCTGACTAATTCAATTTATCTGAAAGAAGCTTCAGTCGAGAAAAAACTTGGCTATGATTTTTCAATTAAGGCCGGAGTTCTATATCAAAAAGAATTTTTACCTTCGATTGCCGGTTATACGAAAGCCTTTCCCGGCATTGGGCTTCTGGCGCCTTTCAAATTTCAAAATCATGTATTTGAAATTCGTGCTCAAGGGGCAGTTCCTGCCAGTTCCGGCTTAGCTTCTACATCTTCCGAGCTCGAGTCGAGTGCTTCACTTTACTCAGGAACGGCATTTTTAAAGTCTAACTGGACTGACACAATTGCGACGACAATCAGTGTGTCTCGTTTTGGATTTAACAAACTCTCGACATCTGCAGCGAAAGAATCAATCACAAGAGGCAACACTGTTATTCGTCCTACAACAGATACAAATGTCTTCGTTTATAAATATGAAGGAACCGAAGTAACGTTTGGCTCAGATTACCGTGGTGAAAAAGCAGTTTTTGGAATTCTTGCAAGTTTTATCAGAAATGATTCTGCTCCTAAAAATATTAATCAAGGTTATTTCTTTTCCATCAGTCCCGGATTAGTGCTTGCTTCAAAAAGTATTGTTCGTCCTATTTTTGAACACTATCATGTGGAGGCAGATGCCATGGTTGCATCTTATTCTGATACGACTTATGGACGTACAAACAGAGATGGTTACCGCTATGGGATTGCCTACGACAGCAATCGCTACAGAGTAAGTTTTGTTTACGCTGATTCAAAACTCATTAAGGCGACGCCTTTTCAAAGCGCAGATAAAACATATTTTATGAATCTCAACATCGATAATCTTTTCTAGAATTTTTTCCCATTATGTTTAAGCTTTAGACGGCCCTTCTCGGGCCGTCTATTCTTTAGTCATACCAGTTTGAAAATGATCCCGAAATCAAAGTGATAGGTCCAGGGCATGAGAATTGCTTATGTTTAGGTTAAACTGAACTTTTAAGCGGGAAATTGAAATGTTATCACATTCAAAATCTGTTTACTCTCAACTCGTCCTTCTTTTATTAGCGGCTTTTTTGAACGCTTGTTCAAATAAAGTTGATAATGCTGATGCTGGAAAGCTGGCTACGTTTTACGTCGACAACATTGATGGATCGAGTGAGGTCTCTAAAGTTGATGCTGTTTACTCTCTTCCAAAAGAGCGACTGTATAACTTCAAGGCCTGTGTAAAAGACATTATGCAATCGAAGGCGATTCAGGGACAGTCTTTTAAAATTTCTGGCGGCGATGAAGAAAAAAATGTCGAGTCAGATGAACAAGGATGCTTGAACTGGAATGAATCGGTTGAATTTAATTTTCTTGCTCAATCCAATTATATCAAAATCACCCGTACAATTATTGCCAACGGTCTCCACAAAGGCGTCGCTGACGTTCAGTTTGCCATTAATCCATGGGCCCATGGAGACGAGGCAGGAACTGTCATTGATCCAAAGAAAAAAGCAGTAGCAGCTCTTTCATCTTCAAAAGAAGGCACTTCAGCTTTTCTTGCAGACAACTCGCGCTCACCACTCTGGGCAATTACTCCAAGAGTTTCCGTTGTTGAACAGGAGTTTTCGGCCGGTGGCGTGAAAATGGTTTTAAAATACCAGACTAAACTTTCTTTGGTTCTAAAAAATGCAGCTCAACAAAATGTTCAGTACCCAATCACAACTGGTGCGTTTGATGTTGAAATGATTCTTTATAATGCTGTAACAGAAAACGGAAAAGAAACTTTGATGCCCATTGCATCGGCTTCAGAGAACGGTGTTGTTTTTACTCAGGACACTTTGATCGCGGAATTTCCTTTTACTCTGAATAGTCTTCCCAATAAAGGACAGATCTTTTTAGGAATTAGAATAAATGCTTCCTCGAACGACATCGGGTTAGATCCCTTTGAGGGCGTCTACATGATTTCGAACAATCCGTCAGTGAAAACAGACGGTATTCCAGTTCCTGCAAAAGGAAAGACTTTTAGTGAACTTAAAGTTCAGTTCTCAGGATCGGCGTCAGAAAAGAAGGAAGACAAAAAGGAAAACGTAAAGGCCGGTTTAGAAATAGAAAAGCTCGACATTAGATTTTTCAAGATTGGCTCTGAAAACACAACTGATAGACAGGTTTTCTTTAATATCAAGGCTTGTGTGAAAAGTAATTTGGATAAAAGACCAATCAGAGATGAAGACTTCTCTGTTCAAACTATTTCAGCAAAAGCTCCGGTTAAATTGAAATCTAACCAGGAAGGCTGTATCAGTTGGGATGATTCAATCTGGCATAAAGTATTTGCCAAAGAAAGATTCATCAAAAAATCAGTTTTAATTTCCAATGGTGGATTCGGTCTCAGTAAAAAGATTGAAGTTGTGATTAATCCTTGGGACGAAAGTTCAAATTTCGGCCGCGATCAGCGTTTTGTTGAAGATTTTAATTCAATCAACATCAATCCTTCATCTGAAAATGCAAAGATCATGATCGATAACTATAATTTCTCTGTTGTGAATTATAAGTACGAAATTAATAAGAATCTTGATCTTACGATTGTTAAAAATGGAATTCTTGCACTTAGTGCAAAAGTTGTAAATCATTCTTCACTGTCCAATGGAAGAAGTGGTTATGAGCCACTGAGAGATGGAAACTATTTATTAAAGTGGTCTGTTGTAACTTTGGATGAAAATGAAAAAGCAGATTCTGTTATCAGTACAGGCGAAAAGAAAGTAACCACATTTGGCGGCGATCTGAAAACAGACGTGAGCTTTAAGGTCTCAGCATTTGAAAAACTTAATACACGCTCGAGACTTGTTGTTGCACTTTATACAATTAAAGAAATTAAAACTAAAAATGGCAAAGTTGAAATTGACAGAAACAGTGGTCTTGAGGCCACTCCGTATATGGGAACAATTGTTCTTAATCGCGACGAAGACGGCCAGAAAATGATGAGAGCTGAGGATAACCTTGGCCTGGGAAAAGGAGATCTGTTCGACAGACTTTCTTCACTTGGGAATGGCGTTTCAAATTCGGCAGTGGCGATGGAAAAAGTTCTTCGCTCACAAAACTTGCAGAAAATTAATGTAGCTAATGAGAAAGAATCTCTTTTCATAAGAGATGGATTGGCAAATCCGATGAAGTATTACACTTTAACGAAAAAGCCAGCCTATTACCATGAAGCTGAACAGAAACCTGCAGCCTCTTCAGCAGTTCTCGCAAATTTTGCCAGAACGGGAAAATTGAGTTCTGATCTGGCTTCACAGTTCTGTTCATTCTGGTTTAATGATTATTTTAGACGTCTGTCAGTGGCCAATAAATCGGTTGTCCTGGATGAGATGACAACTCAGCGCCTTGTTCAGTCTTGTGTAATGACAGTGAGAAAAGATCCTTCTCGATTCTTTAAAACAGATAAGAAACTTATCGTGAAGAAAGTAGGCGGCATTAAATACGCTTCAGGAACAACAACTAATTTTAGTGTCGGGAATTCTTTCAGCGTAGCTAAAGCAGAATCTTCTTCTAAGACACAAACATGGTCATGGACAAATTCAGTGGGCTTGTCATTTGAATTGTTTGACATTTTTAAAGTTAATTCAACAGGAAGTTACGCCATTGCTTCTGCCCATTCAAAATCAGATACAACGAGCAGTACAGCGGTCGTGAATGCTTCAACTTATATGTTCATGCAGACAAGCACTTTTAATGTTGAGCTTACGAGCTATGAGGAATGTTCTGCTATCAGACTTTCTCCTGAGCTTTTCGCTGGTTCAAGAGCAGCGTTCAACTTTGCTTTCTCAAATTCAATGAAAGCACAGGAAATTGCAAAAGTTGCCACTTCCGGATTTTTTATCTGTACAGGTATCGACAATACAATTCCTGTAGTGAAAAAAGAAAATTACTACCTCGTCTCTCAGGATATGGGGTCAAAGGGCGGCGAGCAGGACAGTTATTCAAGAGAAAACCAACAGCTCTTCATGACTTTCAGAGGTCAAAAAGATCTTAATAATTTCCTTTCAATTATTCAAAGTTCAGTCAAAGGTCCGTCTTCATCAGGTGCTCTTGAAAATGCATCGAGTACAAATGTAACGGGAGCGGCAAGAACGCTTGGCGGTCTTCCTACGTGGCCAGGAGTTTATTCAGACGGAGAATAATTAACTGAAGTGAAATAAGGTCACACTGTTTTGATAGGCTTGTTTTAAAACTGTATCCAATGACAGGTTTTTAACTTCCGCAATTTTTTCGGCAACAAAGGGGAGATAATAGGGAGCATTCTCCACGCCCCGATACGGATCAGGTGTGAGAAAAGGCGAATCTGTTTCAAGCAATATTTTTTCGACTGGAGTAATTCTTAAAGCGTCTCTGACATTCTCGGCATTTTTAAAAGTAATAATCCCATTAAAACCGAGATAGAATCCTTCATCCAAAGCAAACTGGGCGAGCTCAAGACCCGATGTAAAACTGTGGACGACTCCTTTTCGTTTAAGGCGCGGGCTGAAATTTTTCAAGATAGCTTTAGTATCTTCATCTGCATCACGCGTATGAATAACCACCGGTAAGTCAAAATCAATAGCAATCTGCAACTGCTCTTCAAATGCTTTAATCTGTTCATCACGTGGGGATTTTGAATAGTAATAGTCCAATCCAATTTCACCGACTGCCACAATTTTCTTTTTTCTTTCTGTGAGATTTTTTACAACATGATTTTTGACTTCTTCATTCCATTCTTTTCCATCATGCGGATGCAAACCTTGTGTGCAGTAAATTTGCGGAAAAGTTTCAGTAATAAAAATGACTTCATCGAGATTTTCCGGTGAAGTTGAAATCGTCACCATTTTTTCAATATTGTGAAGTTTTGTTTTTTCAACAATTTCTTCGCGCGACATGGCCTTCAACATGTCCAGGTGAAAATGCGTTTCAATAATGGGGATTTCAAGAATAGGAATGTCGCGCTTTTTTTTGCTCATGAGTAAGACTATACATCAATTTAAGTCTTGAGTGTAAAATTCAAAATCACTGAACCACATAAAATAAAGGCAAGACCGATGACTTGTGCGAGGTTAAATTTTTCAAAAAAATAATAGTGATCCAGACAAAGCGAACCTATGATTCCTACCGCAGACCACAAAGCATAGACCGTTCCTAAAGGAAGGTTTTTCACAACATGAGAGAGGAGAAATGTCGCGATCGCATAACCCACGACGACCCCCACACTCGGAATAAGTTTTTGAAATCCGTTTGAATGCTTCATTGCAAAGGTTCCGAAAATTTCAGCGGCCACTGCAAAAAATAAATAAAGCCAGTTCATGGTTGACAAGCTTACCCGCTTCTGGTTTGATACGTCAAACTTTAATATAGCACTTTAAATATTTAGATTTTACCCTATGAAAAATCAAGAAAACGAAGCTTCAACGACAGACCGTCGCGATTTTATCAAGATGTCGGCCTTTTCATTTTTCTCTTTAGGCATTCCAAAATATTCTGAAAAAATTTTGAGTACTGTCGCACATAAATCGCTTCTCCCTCTTAATATCGGACCTATTCAAAGAATACAGAATACAGAATTTCAAAGTCTGGATTTCAACGGCGATAATATTAATCGTCCACATGATCTTCTCTGGAATGTTGATGGATATCTCGCAAAGAAAGGCGGAATTCCAGTTCCTTCGGAAAAAAGAAAAGTTGTGATTGTTGGTGGAGGCATGTCCGGTCTGATCAGTGCATGGAAAATGCGGAAACTGAATCCACTTTTGCTTGAGCAGGATAATTTTCTCGGCGGAAATTCTAAAGGCGAGATGATTAATAATTCATTATTCTCAATCGGAGCTGCTTATATCACTGTGCCCGACAGCGGATCAGAAATCGAAAAGTTTTTAAAAGAACTTAACCTGATTGATGAATTAAAACTGGAAAGTGCCGAAGAAGCAAAAGTTTCTTTTCAAAAAAATCTTATGAAAGATTTTTGGAAAGGGGCAAGTGATCCTTCACGTGCAGCTGAATTTATTCGCGTCGATGAGGAGCTGAAAAGAATTTATAACGAATCTTTTCCTGATGTTCCTTGGACGAAAGATTCAGCACTCTCATGGGATGAATTTAAAAAATTGGATTCCATGTCCTTTGAAAAATGGCTTTCTATAACTTTTGGCGAAGTTCACCCGCACGTTGCAGAATATTTTCAATTGTACTGTTGGTCTTCCTTTGGTGCTTCCATCGATGAAATTTCAGCAGCTCAAGCTTTGAACTTCCTTGCTGCCGAAGTTGCAGGAGTGCTTGCCTTGCCAGGTGGGAATGCCGCTATTACTCAGAGAATTTATGAGCGCCTCAATAAAATCCTGAGTGCAGACTCACTCCGTGCCGGCGCCATGGTATTAAGAGTTGAAGCTAAAAAAGAAAAAGAAGTGTGGATTACCTATGAAAATGCACAGGGTGAAATTAAAACGATTTCCGCAGAGAACTGCATTATCGCTTCACCGAAATTTGTAGCTAAACATATCGTTCAGGATCTACCGCCAGAGCAGTCAGCGCTCTTTGATAAGATTTCTTACCGTGCTTATATTGTGGCCAATGCTATCTTTGAAGGAGGCTTCACATCTGCTGCCTATGATGTGTACTGCCTTGATGGATTGAAGCCAAATTCACCGACGCCGCTCAACCCACCAAAACGAGCTTTCAGCGATGTTTGCTTTGGAACGTGGGCCGCGAACGATCAGACCAAAAACGGAGTTCTCACAATTTACAAGGCCCTGCCTTATGATGGTGCGAGACAATTTCTTTTTAGTCCAATGGCACACGATAAACACAAAGCACTTATTCTCAAAGATCTTCCTGAATTTTTGAAAACAGTAGGTGTGAGTTCATCAACAATGAAAGGATTGCGAATGACCAGATGGGGGCATTCTATTCCAGTCGCTCAGGTTAATTTGCTTGCCAGTGGCCAGTTAGAAAAGATGAATCGCCCTGTGAAAAATTGTATTTTCTTTGCCAATCAGGATAACTGGGCCAATCCGGCCTTTGAGTGTGCTCACGATGTGGCCCAGCAGGCAGCACTGGCAATCATGGTATAACCGTTTCTTTCAGTCAGAAATAAAAAGTCAATTTCATGCACTTCTTTCCGATAAGAATGCTTATGAAATTAACTCTTTTTTTATTGTTATTCTCTTTCTTATCTCAGTGTCTTGCATTCGAAATCCCCTCAGAGTGCAGAGAGATTAAACCAAAGGACTGTTCAGTCTGTACCGTAACTGCGGCGACAGCGCCTGAAGGGAATGTCAAAAAATTTTCTGAATCTCTCAATGTTCTTAATTCATTTTCTTACCTTGAAAATGAAGTTGAGAAACTGGCCAGGGTAAACAATACACTTAAAAAAAATCTTGCTCCGCTATTCCGGACTTTGCGCGATGGAGAGAAAGAGCCAAGCTATAAAGAGTCGCGGATAAAAATTGCTGAAATAAAAAAAGATTTTGAAAAACTAACTGTTCTTTCCAGAGAAGGACTTCGTCTTCAGAAAAAATTCGACATTTGTATCACCAATTGTTCAGCGTCCAGAAGGTTAGAAATTTCAGATGAGTTGAGCCGTGTGCAAAAAATGAAGATGGCCGTGTTTATGGGCCAGCCCATTTTAGGCAATAAGGTTTTCGAAGAGCGTATGAATTCAATGGACGAAAAAATGATTTCCGATGAGTCATTTTATTCCAATGAAATTTTTGAAAAAGACTTAAAAGAAGCACTGTTTGTAAATATCAATAAACTAGCTGAACGTGATACTGAGTTTTTCCGCTTCCAGAATGATGGAAAAAAACCTTATCGTCCAGAGTCGCACCAGGACTACGTGAAGTCTTATATCGAAGACGCTTCGTCCCGCTTTCCCGGTATCGTCGAAGACATGGTGAAAAGTTCCTTTTACGAGGGAGCTTATGCGAATCCAGAAACAAAAAATTCTGCTTGTCTCTTTGCCCGACAATTTAAAACATACAGCAATCGCAAAGAGTACAAAGAAATGGCGATAGATGCCGGGCTTTTTATTCTTCCTTTAATGACAGGGCCGATAGGCAGAGGAGGAGCTCTTGGAATTGAATTAATGTTTGGCGAACGTCTTGCCCTTTGGGGATTGCGTTCAGAAGAGGCCCGCAAATCAATCAATGCGGCTTCATTGGTCTTTCAGGCCGGAACGGTCGCTTCTGATCTGGATCGCCTCAAATCACTTTCTGAAGAATGCAAATCAAGCGAAGTGCGCTTTTTGAATAAAAGTAATGAAGATCAATTGCAGGAATTCCGCAGTTGCCAGAAAAAACTGTCCGACAAAATTTTTATGACTGAGCTTAGTTTAATCTCAGCGGCGACCACTAATATTTCTGCTTCTGCCTTGAAATATTTTAATCAGGCAGCAAACGCCAGTCATCCTGCTTCAGCAGTGATCAGACAAGAAGTGAAAAGTGCCGATGAAATTGCACGAAAAATTCAGTCCAATGGATTAAAGCTGAAGCAAAATCAAGTTGGTCTTGAATTCAAAACAGCTGACTCCGGAGTCTTCTCTGTTATGGATCTCAATGCCGTTTCAAAATCAACGGATACGACCGTTAAGAAAATCCCTGAGGAATATTGGCGCTACGTCGGCAATATTTATAATGAGCGTTTAAACCTGACTCCTGCCGAAGTTGAAGGGTTCATTAAATCCAGTGTGGAAATGAGTCCGAGAACAAAGTTAATTTTAAATACGGCGAAGTCACCACTAGATGGTGAAATGAAAATTAACGGCGGAGTAGGCATTGTTGAGGCCGCCAAAAAAGGTGAGCTGCTCCCGCTGGAAAAGGCTACCGGCGTTCGCATCGACAGAAAATCAGATGAAAAAATTGTTGAGATCGTTCGGCTCACAGTAGGAAAAGATGTCGAAGCAGAGAAAATGTCCAAAGCGTTGGTAGGAAACGCTGTGAGTTTAATCACTCAGGATAAATCAATTTCGCGCGTGTTTATTTTTACTTCGAAAATTCATGCACGACTTTATAAAAGAATGGGGATACCGGCAGATAAAATTAAAGACATTGATAAACGTGATGTTCTGATTGAAATGACCCGCTCTGAATTAGAGCGGGTCATGAAAGAAAAATCAATTCTGGAAAATGCCGGCGCTTATTTGCCTGCTCTTTTTAAAATCTCATCCATGATGGCAAACATCTGGTCTGGTGGAAGTACGCCTTCAATCTTCACACCGTTGATGAGGTAACTTGGAGTTGAACGAACATTAAATGGATCAGCAGCTCTGATTAACTCAACAACTTTATCTTTAGTTTTTGGATCAGCTACACAAGTTTCAAGTTTATGGTCCTTGATGTATTGATCAACGAATCCCGCTTCAAATTTATCCTGATTCGCGAAGATTTCATCGTGAGCTTTGGCGAACTCCTCTTTAGGCATACAAGCAGCGGCGTATGCAGCTTTACATGCGTATTGGTGAAGTGGTCTTTCCATGCTTGGGTTACAGCTGTTGTCGAGCGGATAAAAGAAATATTGGATATCAATTTTTCCTTCGTAACGAGCGGCAATTTGAGGAATGACTTGCGAAAGAGCGCGGCAAGCTGGACATTCAAAATCTGAAAAGATCACCATTTTAATTGGAGCGTCTGCAGCTGTGGCAATTTTAAAATCTGATGCAACTTTTGGCGATCCCAGATCAGGAAGAGAGTAAAATTGCTTGATCAAATCGCCCGCTACTTCATTCTGCGCTTGCGCTTTTGAAGCAACAGTATTTCGCAGACCGAATCCCACCACGATAAAGACAACAGCAAAAGAAACGAGATAACCTGGCGCAGGTTTCCAGTTATGGCTTTTTCTGAAGAAGAGAAGGAAAGCAAGACCTGAAACTATGTAGTAAAGAGTACAGAAAGGACAAAGTCCTTTAAGAACCAAAAGTGAGAACAAGAAAAGTAAAATACAGCCAATGAAATTCACTCCCAATGTGAAGAACATCGTTCTTTCGTAATCTTCATTTTTAAAGATCACCCCAATCATCATAAGAGCACCAATGATGGCACCGAAAGCTGCAATCGGAACACCAGCAAGGTTTCCAACAACCGAGAGAGTTGTTTTGTCGCAGTTAAAAAAACTGTTCACATTACAAAGCGATTTGCTTTCAAGTCCAGTCGGGAATCTCAAATCAAAATAATGTTGAGTAAGATAAAGTGAAAACCCGAGCATGAGAGCACCGAGCACTAACACGATCATGGTCGTGTTGATTTTTTTGTCGTTGTAAACTGACGAATGGTACATTTTTAACTCCGTTTACCGTTTAGGGGATATATAAATTCCAATTTCGATCTGTCGTTTTATTACGCCGATAACTGAAGAGTTGTGACTCTTCAAAAGTACAAAGTTCAGAAATTTCAATTTTAATGCCAGGATAGAAAGAGGCAAGTTGTCTTTTGACAACAATGTCCATATCAAAATAAATTTTTCCCTCGCGACTACTGAAAGCATCGCCATCTTGCGGAAAATTGTTTTTAAAATCTTCCTGCACTTCATAATGACGGCTACTGATGTGTGGCCCTACAAAAGCGTAGAATGGCTTGAGAGCGGCTATCTTCCCGTCCTTTAAAATTTGATTGTGAAGTCCTCTCCAGCCCGCGTGAACAAAAGCGTGGCCGTTTTCCCCAAGAATGAGCACTGGCAAACAGTCCGCTGTTAAAATTGCCATTGGCATTTTGCTGCTGCCAACTATTCCGTCGCCTTCAATCTCCTGGCAGTTCGTTTCGTCATGAACAATATCAGAATGAGTCTGCTTTACTTTGAGTAAAGCAAAAGAAGGTCGCGATTGATAAATACAGAACTTACCACGCGGAAGTTGTTTTTCAAAAACACAGTTGGCATCGGCCATGATGGTTACACCGGCGTTACTATTTTCCTTGATAGCTCGAGGACGTCTTGAAATAGTTTAGGCGGTGGAACTTCAAAACGCAATTTTTCGCCGGTAATAGGGTGAACTAAACCCAGAACTTTTGCATGGAGAAATGGATACGGATAATCACCGATCAATTCTTTAAGCTGTGGGCCTAATTTCATAAACTGTTCATTAGGTGAGCCGTAAGTTGAATCGCAGATAATCGGCATTTTTAAGAGATCAGAAGTATGCACACGAATCTGGTGAGTGCGCCCAGTCTCGAGCGTAAATTCCATGTGAAGATGTCTGTCGAACATTTCCAGAACTTTGTAATGAGTGATGGCCTTTTTTCCGCGAGAAGAGCTGGCCTTCATTTTTAAACGATTGTGCGGATCCCTTCCGATCATACTTTCAAGCGTTCCGTAAGTTTGACAACGGCCTCTCATGATGAGGGCTTCATATCTTCTTTCAATATCATGAGTTGAAAACAGGAGAACTAGTCCTTCATGACAAGCTTGAGTTTTGGCAATGACCATGACGCCGCTCGTGCCTTTGTCCAGTCGATGAACAATTCCTGGACGCTTTTCATTACCTACACCTTTAATGTCTTTGCAGTGATACAAAATGGCATTGACGAGCGTGCCTGTGTAGTTACCAGGTGCCGGATGAGTGACTAGGCCCGCGGGCTTATTGACGAAAACGAGATGTTCATCTTCGTACAAAATTTCCAAAGGAATATTTTCAGGATCAGCAGAGGAGGGAAGTGGAGGTGGAACAAGAATTTCCACAATCGTCCCGGCCGGCGGCATTCTTTTTAATTCAAGCTTGGGTTGAACTGGCGATTCTTCACTGACCACAATCTGTTCTTCGAGGAAAAGATTTTTGAGAAAAGTGCGCGAATGACCGCCACCCTTTTCAGCAAGGTATTGATCAAAACGCTTATAAGCTGCGCGGTCTTCTTCTGTGATTGTCAGTTTTATTGAATCGCTGTCGAGGTCAGCGGAATTTGTTTCAGAAATGTCGTTCACGATTGTTCCGTTTTTTAAAGTTAAGTGATTAAGGCTTTAACTTCTTCATGCGGGCAACATAAGAATTGGCCACGACTTCCGGCTTGAGCTTTAAACATTTAGCGTACTGGAAAACAAATCCGCGCACGTAAACGGAAGCTGGCAGCTTGTCGTAGTCTTCACTTTCGATGGCCTGAAGATAAAGTCTTGAGACCTTAGTCATATCACTTAAGCGTTCAAGGTCAACACTTTTGTATTCGCGGATTTTGCGAAGAAAGTCGCCTGTAAATTCAGTCGCGTCTTCAATCTCTTTTTCGAATTCAGCATTGATAACATAGTCGAGAGCGAATCTTTTTTGAGTCACAAGCTTTGTGACGTTAGTGGTTGTGTTGGACAAAGTCTGTTCTTGTTTAGGTGAAAGGCCGCTCGTTTGAGCTGTGTTGGCGTTTGTCCCCAGAGTAAATTCATCGCGAAGCATAGAACTGACGGATGAAGCGGGCGAGCTTGCAGGAAAAATTTCTGTTCTTTCCGTGCGGACTTCGCTTCTTTGAGGCACTCTGTCGGCAAGGGCATTATAATTCATTGTATTGAACTCACGGTTAATTCCGCGAGCTTCGTCATATCTTTTTCTTTTCGTAGGATCAGAAAGAATTGAATAAGCTTCTTCGACCATTTCAAGAACATTTCTACATTCTTCCGGACTCATCAGAGAATAAAGCGCGAGCGAGTCTGAAGAGTAAGCTGATTTAGCTCTCTGGTAGCTGTGATAAATTTCTTCTGATCTAGCTGTCGAAGGAATTTCTAAAACTTCGTAGTAATTTTTTAAATCGCTCATAAAACTCTTTTCTTCTCTCGTTTAATTAATATTTAACAGACGATGAATAATTCTATCGAAGTTATTCACAAGAGTTGAATTTGGAAATTCCATCAAAAGCGGCTTTCTTTTCTTTACCGACTGCCAGACAGTCGCATCGTAGTCGAGGTAGCCAACGTAATCGAGATTGATTCCAAAATACTTCTTGCTGATTAACTTCATGGAGAAACCAATATCAATATCGGCTTGTGTGCGAACTTGATTAATGATTAATCGCGGGTGAAGTTTATTAATTTCAGAGCGAAGTTTCTGACCGACTACCGGATTAATTTCGATTACTCGGTTAATCAGATCAGCAGGAGTTGAGTTCTGGGAAATTTTCGCGTTCATCGCCTGATCAATTAGTGGACCAATCTCTAAAAGCTCTTCGGCCATTTTTAATTTACGGTGATAAACGGATTTAATAAAACGGTATGAGTTTTCAATAGATGTCGGCTCAGGAAGAGTCGTGATGATTCCTTGATCCGCAGAAATAAAAAAGTCGATTGTGTTGAAAGTTGTTCCGGCACCAAGATCGAGTAAAACATAATCAACCGGAAGCTCTCCAAGTTGATTTAAAAGTTTCGCTTTGTGCATTTGTTTTAAGTTGGCGATCCCAAGATCATCCTGAGCACCAGAAATAATATACAAATTATTGATCGCCGTTGGAGTCAAAAGTTCGTTAAGGCTCCTAACTTTTTTCGACAAATAATCAGAAAGAGTTTTTTCAGGAATAGGAACGCCTAGACAGGTGTGGAGATTCGCACCCCCTAAGTCCAGGTCGATGGCAGCAACTTTGTGTCCCATGAGCGCTAAACAAATAGCGAGGTTCGCCGTAACAAGCGATTTCCCAACGCCTCCTTTACCGCCACCGATGGCCCATATTTGCTGTTGTCTCTGAGTTCCCAAATGTGATTGAAAATCACCACTTAAACCACTATTTGGGCCCGCTTGATCGTTTAAAATAGACACAAGATTCCATCCTTTGCCAAAAGCTTCGATCCATAATCTTAGCAGATGTTTTAAAATATTATAGGAAGAAAAATCTAGGAATGTAACGGAAAAAATACCAAAGTCCTTGGAACCACTAAAGTTGTAAATAATGCAGAGAGATTTACAGAAATCCCGGAAGTCTGTAAGCTAATTCACAAATTAGATACTTGTAAAAAATAGGTGACCATCTCACTTGGTCGACCTGGAATCTTAGGAGCCTTCTAATGGGACAAGCCCTTTTATCGCAAGTCAGAGTATCGTCGCCGTTTCGTCTACGTACTGATTTGCACCTAGCTCGGAAGCTATGGCACATGGCCACGGGCCTTATCGGACTTGCTGCTTACTACAAATCTCATCTGACAATTGAATCTGTTGCAGCTATTTTACTTATCGTTTCTGCCAGCGCATTTCTCGTTGAATACTTTCGTCTGAGAAATGAAAAAATGAATCAACTGGTCATGATCGTCTTGAAACCAGTTATGCGTGAATCAGAAAAAAACTCTGTGAGCGGACTTCCGTTCTATGCTCTCGGTGTTTCACTTTCGCTTTTCTTCTTTCCGGAGAGAATTGCGATCCTTTCGGTTCTCTTTCTGATCTTTGCTGATCCGATCGCTTCATTCTGCGGAATTCTTTACGGACGCGATAAAATCCTTCCGAACAAATCTCTACAAGGAACGATTGCAGCTTTTTCAGTCTGCTATATTGTGACTTTGGTTTACGGATTGATTTACGCGAGCCCAAGCATGAGCCTTCTTATGTTTGCAATTGTAGCAGGGATTATTGGAGCGATTTCAGAACTTTGTTCTCAATTCGTTGACGACAATCTTTGTATTCCTGTGATCTCAGGATTGGGTCTTTTCCTCCTGAACATGATCGTCACAGTTTTTTAAGAAGCCGTTTTATACTGATCGATTTCGAGGCGTTCAAAATTTTTGATCGCCTCGCACATTTCTATATCTTCCGATTCTGGAGTATCTCCCACAAGCAAAGCATTCATCATCCGCACGCGATCTAAAAGCGAAGTGCTCTCCAGAAAAATTTGCTTGAGCTCAATATCTTTAATGACGAGCATGCATAGATTGTTGATCAACTTTGCCGGAGAACTGATGTCCTTCATGAAGCGGTCCCGCTCAACTTTAGAGTGAACGTGACGGGTGAGCCAGCGTTCAAGAACAAGATGGAGACGTTCTAATGGAGAGTCTCTGAGGGTTTGATTCTTCTCTTCATGATCATGATAATCACCGACAAGATAAAGCGGATACGGTTCTTGCTGAACGAGGTTTTGCAACTTCACACGCATAATTCCTTGAACGATAACGCTCAAGCTTCCATCCTGATTGGTATCAATCATCAGAATTTTTCCCAATGTTGCGACCCCCTTAGAACGGGCGTGAGGATAATACAGGACGAGTTCAGCATTTTGTTCAAAGCACTTTAACAGCATCTTCTGTGACGTTTCATCATTCACTGAAAGCGGGATCATCGTCTGTGGATAGAAGATATTGTTAAATAAATAAAGAGCGGGAATGGGCTTTCTCATAGCTCTATTTTAAAGGGAAAAGCGAATGGCCGGTTTAGCGATGATAGAGCCTTGAAAGTTCGATCAGAGCTTGAGAGAATACTGCCAACTCTATAAGGAATTTAACGTTTATATGATTAAGGTTCACAAACCATCTATAGTCCGGAAAATCTGGGGCGGAAAGAAACTGCAAAGCTGGAAACAGCTTTCGCTTGAACATTCCAACGTTCCTGTAGGCGAAACGCTTGAGATTTTCGAAGAGTCTTTGCCGTATCTGGCGAAATTTATCGATACATCAGATGAACTCTCGATTCAGGTGCATCCCGACGACGAATATGCACGATTAAATGAAAATTCTTCCGGCAAAACGGAATGCTGGATCATTCTTGAATCGGAACCTGGAGCTGGCATTTATCTAGGTTTAAAAGAAGGTGTGGAAAGAAAAACACTGGAACAGGCCCTAGAGGAAAAAAAGCCGGTCAATGAATTGTTGAATTTTTATGAAGTAAAACCTGGCGATTTTTTCTATGTTCCCGCGGGAAGCATTCACGCCATCGGAAAAAATATTACTCTTGCCGAAGTTCAACAAAATTCCGGTATCACTTACCGTGTCTGGGACTGGAACCGCGTTGACGAAAAAGGTCAGCCGCGCGATCTTCACGTGGAAAAATCATTGGACGTAATTAATTTTGCTGCTCCAAAAAATAAATTGGATTTTTTTCAACACAAGAAAAATCTTTTTCAAAAACACGGACGAGCCGATATCTGCACCCACCGCGATTTTTCTCTCTCATTGTTAAATCAAAACAACAACGAAAAGTATTTCACCGCGGTTTCACTGAAACGCCCATGCTCAATCCTAAATCTCAAGGGAAAAATAGCAGTCAATGGAGTGCCTCTAGAAGCCTACCAGGCAATGACATTGGAAAACGAAACATCATTAAGCATCGAAGCCTTTGAAGAAGGCAACTGCCTCCTCATTTTCTGATTTCCCCAGTGCAAAGCTGTCGGCTCCGGCTCCTGCCTCCCGCCGACATACATCCCATCCTGGGAATAAAAAAAAGGCCCAGTCTCTTAGGGGAAAAAAGACAAGGCCTTGCAAAGCTCTGATGTGGGGGGAACACCAGAACGAATTCTATTTTTTATTTTTGTTCACAAGAAATCGGGTAAGTCACTTCATGACCAGATTTCGCTTTGATAATGATGTAATCATCAACATCTGAAAAATGAGCTGCGTCTGCAATGTGAATAGTGTGTTTCTGATTTTCAAATTCAACGACTTTGGTAAGTCCTTTGTCGTTAGATCTGTTTCTTGAAACAACAGAAGCTAATTCTCTGTGTGCAGTTGTATCGAACTCATTAAAGAAGGTTACTTTTGCATCTTTAATTTCGAAAATTTTATTTGATCTTGGTGTATGACAAAGAATACTCGCCTGAGCATTTACAGTGATCATAGTAAGGACGAAGATAAATAATGCTTTCATATTGAACTCTCTTTTTTAAAGACTCTTGTGGTTAGTAAGAGCAAGGAGAGTGCCAGAATGATGATCAGGAGTAACGGTAGGTTAGAAAGCCTTCAAGCAATGGGGGCCGTTAGTCTTTTAACCCCTGTCAAAACTTTAGACAGAATTTAAAAAAAGAAGGCTAAATTTTACTCACACTTATGAATGACCTTTTTAGCGCTTTTTTTATCAAGTCCGGTAAAAGTAGCCTGAACTTCGTAACCACTAAGCTTAGAGCCTTCAGAAACGCTGTATTCAGCTGTTTTGAACAAGGCCGCATTGATTTTATCGACCAGACCTTGAGCGCTTCCCACAAAGCAAATGTCCGACTCCTTGAACCCAGAGAGATTGATTTGAGTTGAATGATTGTGTCCGCAAAGAAACTCAATGTCCTGGTTGGGAAGTGTCACTTTAAAGCAAGTGTCATCAGCGAGCGTTGTAAAAGAGAGAATTAAAAAGCTTAAAAAGAAGGTCGATTTCATAGAAGCTCCTTTTAGTAGGAGCTTCTGATTACGACCTGGCGGATGTCTTGTCAAAATTTATTTAGGGCAGAATTTCGAAGGCCAGAAATTGTGTGCGCTGATTCTTTTTAAAATTATTGTCGCTCACAAGAATGATAGTTTCGTGACCGTTTGAGAGAGTTGGTCCGTAACAAATGCCTTCAATATTATCAAGATTTTGAAAATTAGGACTCATTTGATTCTTAAAATCTTCAAGATCTGCGATCATTTCTTTATCTACACGCTTAAGTTCTTTTAAACTTTTATTAAGGGAATCCATTTTTGAGATGTCAGTCGTTTTGTCTGTCACGGTGTTGTAGAAAAGTCTGATCACCGCTTTTTTTGCAAGAGGTAAATAACTTCTTTCAATGGAATAAAAATGATTGTCGTCAACGGAGAGAATGTCTGAAAGTCCCGTTTCGCCTACAGTGAGCCCTGCCACTTTAATGCTCGGAACTTTTTCCAGTTTGTATGCAACTTGTTTTACCGGCTTCAATCCCTTGTATTGAATTAATCGCAAAGTACTGTCATACGACGGAGTTGAAGTTCTGTCGTCTTGAGAGAGAGCTTCTTCTGCTCCAACCCACAGAGTCGCTCCGTCTTTAGTTGCGGAAAGAGCTTCAAAAACCAGATTGTCTCTTGGACCATATTTAACAGTATCTTTCTTGCTCAGGAATTGTTCAGGAATTTCGAGATTCAATTTGTAATCGCCCTTTCTGTTAAACTGGATAATTTCCGGATCAACAGGTGGTTCTTTGTTAATCCATCCTTCAGAACTGATGATGACATCGTCACCCCACAAAGTGATACCTTCAAAATCGACCATTCCTTTTTTAAAAGGAACCCCTTCTTTTGTCTTAAGTGTGACGACATTTTCCGGTGTTACTTTAAAATTCTTTTCATCAAGTTTTAAATCAAATTCATAAAAACGGGCAGGATTGATGGCACTTCGGTCATCGCTTATCGCGAGCAGTTTATTTTTCGCTTTATCGTAGGCAAGGCCTGAGAGACCGCCGATTTCAGTCTCTTTAAATTTCTCTCCAGTGGGAATATTTTGATCTCCGATAAATTTTAACTTTGGAGCTGCAAAAGCATTTGCAGATAATAAAACGCAAGCTGTAACAACAAGCTTTTGAACAGACATTTTCACATTATCTCCTTGTGAAAGATTTGAAACTGAAGCTAAAATATTAATCTAAAATCCCTCTGTAAACCAAGAGATTTCTATGAAAATAATGTCGATCATTTTCCTTGTAACACATATGCAATTTTCATTTGCGGATGAATTGAGTATCCGATTGAAAAATATCATCAAGAAACATCATTTCAATGAACAAAATCTGGGACTCTTTGTGGAAGATGAAGGGAAAGAAATTTTCAATTTGAATGGGGCGCGCTCAATGGTTCCCGCATCTCTGACTAAAATCGTAACTGGCGCAGCTGTTTTAAATGCTTTTCCCATGAATAAAAAATTTGAAACAAAGTTGTTGGCAAAAAAAGAAATTCAGAATGGCCTGCTCAAAGGCGACTTGTGTTTAAAGGGAGGCGGTGATCCATCATTTGTTTCTGAAAAAATGTGGTACCTGGTCAATGAGTTAAAAAGAACCAGCCTGACAACAATTGAGGGCGATTTGCGCGTTGATGCCACAAGGTTTGATGATGAGTTTTTCGACAGCGGAAGAGATTCTGTCAGAGTTGACCGAGCCTTTGATGCACCTGTTTCTGCTGCTTCATTTAACTGGAACAGTGTGAATATTTTTATTCGTCCTGGTGAAGCTGGAGGCGCTGCTAAAGTTTTTCTCGATCCAGAAAATGAATATCTGGAACTTGAAAATAAAACCAAGACGGTCGCAAAAAGTGGAGTTAAGTCTGTCGAAGCTTCTCGTGTGAAAACAGGTGACCATGATAAAATTATTGTGAGCGGTTCTCTGTCAGCAGATGCTCAGGAAGTTGTCATATACAAAAGTATTTCAAATCCCAATCTGTGGATCGGAATGCATTTAAAAGAATTTTTAAAGCAAAGAGGAATTTCGTTAAAAGGCAAAGTTAAAATAGAATCTTGTGAAGCTGAATCTTCTGTACTCGCAGTTTCTCCCTCTAAAAATTTAAATGAAATTCTTTCCGACATGTTGAAGTTTTCGAATAATTTTGTGGCAGAAATGCTGGCGAAAAACCTGGCTGCAGAAAACTCGACAAGTCCGGCTAAAATGAAAGAGGGAATAGAAGAAATAAAAAAATATCTCGATGGCCTTGGGTTCAGCAGAAAGGATTACGTTCTTGAAAATGTTTCCGGACTAACTCGAGACAATCGTTTTACTGCAAAACAGCTGGCGTTGGTTTTAAACGTTATTAAAAATGATTTTCTCATTTTTCCGGAATTTTTATCAGGTCTTCCCATTGCCGGCGTTGATGGCACATTAAAAAACAGAATGAAAAAAGGCGAGCAGTCATTGGTCCGCGCCAAAACTGGATATCTTGATGGAGTCGTGGGTCTTGCCGGTTATATTGGAAGAAAAAATAATTCGCCTCTTGTTTTCGTTTTCATGTATAACGGGGATTATCAGCAAGGACTCGCAGCGAGACCTTTATTTGACGAACTGATCAATCAATTAAAATAAAGAACGGAGTGAACTCATGTCACTGGCCCATAAAAGAACACAGACTTTAACTCGTGAAGAACTTCAGAAATGCCTGGCGATTGCACGTGGCGACAGTCCGGCCGATGTCTTGATTAAAAATGTAAAAATACTCGATCTCGTTAATGGAGAAGTTGTAGATTCTGCCATTGTTCTCTCTGGCAAGACAATCGCGGGGATCGGTCTGGAATACAGTGACGCCCAGGCGATTAAAACTGTGGATGCAAAAGGATTGACGGCTGTTCCAGGATTTATCGACGGTCATCTTCATATTGAATCTTCAATGATGAATCCATTTGAATTTGAAAGAATGACTTTGCCTCTTGGAACTACGACTGCCATTTGTGATCCGCACGAAATTACCAACGTCATGGGCGATACCGGTTATTCCTGGTTTTTGCGATCGTCGGAACTTATGCATCAAAATCTTTTTGTTCAGACTTCATCCTGCGTGCCAGCCCTCCCTGGTTTCGAAAGCAATGGTGGAGAATTCAAACTCAGTGAGATGAAGAAATACAAGGCGCATCCAAATGTTCTGGGATTGGCTGAAATGATGAATTTCCCCGGTGTCATTAACGGAGACGTGAACGTTCTCGATAAAATTGAAGAGTACTCTGATTTAAATCTGGATGGTCATTGCCCGATGCTCAGAGGAAAAGCATTGAATGCCTATATCGCAGCCGGCGTTCAAAATTGCCACGAAACCGTTTCAGCGGAAGAAGGAAAAGAGAAATTACAAAAAGGCATGTCGCTTATTATTCGCGAAGGATCTGTTGCTAAAAATTTAAAAACTCTTGCCCCAATAGTTACTGAGTTCAATTCACCTCAATGTTTTCTTTGCACTGATGACAGAAACCCATATGAGATTTTAAAAGAAGGACACATTAACTACTTGATCAAAAAAATGATCAATGAATTAAAAATGCCTGTGCATATGGCGTATCGGCTTTCTTCTTTCTCGGCGGCGAAACATTTCGGACTGAAAAAACTGGGATTAATTGCACCTGGCAAACAGGCAGATATTGTTCTATTGAAAGATTTGAAGACTGTAGATATTGCAGATGTCTATATTGCCGGTGTGAGAGTCAGTGAACTGAACTTGAAAAGTACTCTTGATGAAAAACTAAAAAAATCTGCACCGCCGCTGCAAAATACAATCAAGCGTGCTCCGTTAAAGGAAGAAGATTTCAACTACAATCTTAAACCTGGTGCTTATAACGTTATAGAAATCGTCAAAGATGAAATCATTACCAAGCACTTAAAAGCAGTGTTTAACGGTGAAAGTTTTGATCACGACGATGTTTTATATATGGTGAACATTGAACGCTATGGAAATAATCTTCCACCGGCCCTTGGCCTCGTTAAGGGGATTGGACTTAAAAAAGGTGCTATAGCAGCAAGTGTGGCCCATGATTCCCATAATCTCATGGTCGTCGGAAAAACGATTTCTGAAATTGTTATTGCTGCCAATGCCCTTATAAAATCGGGTGGAGGACTTTGTGTTGTGGAAGGCGATGAAGTCAAAGCGTTACTTGAATTGCCGCTGGCAGGATTGCTCAGTTTAAAAACAGGCGAAGAGATATTCGAAGATATAAAAAAATTAAAAGTAGAGTATCACAAACTGGGAATCACGCTTGAGGAACCATTTATTCAAATGGCCTTCCTCGCACTTCCGGTCATTCCTCAATTGAAATTAACAGATCGCGGTCTTTTTGATGTCAGTACATTTTCTTACATAGGACTTGAAGCTTGATGAGCGAGACCTCGTGGTTTGTTTACATAATTCAAACTGTTAAAAATCGTTTATACACAGGTATCACAACAGATGTAGAAAGGCGTTTTCAAGAGCATAAGGGAGATTTACCCCGCGGCGCTAAGTTTTTTAGAAGTGATAAACCTGAAAAAGTTGTGTATCTTGAACCTTGTAAAACAAGAAGTGAAGCATTGATCAGAGAGGCGCAAATAAAACGTCTTTCCAGAGTGCAAAAAGAAAACTTTATCAAGGCACATCAAAATGGTTAGTACAAAATTTACTGAAGAAGGCAAAAGCAAAGCTAATACCTGGCAAGAAGCTCTCGAGCTGCTAAAAAAAGGTAATGAAGATTTCGCCACTGGTAATACAACTCACCCTGAGCGCGGTCGCGAAACTTTGTTTGCACAATATTTAAAACAATATCCTTTTGCAGGTATTCTTGGCTGTGCGGATTCGCGTGTTGTTCCGGAACTTGTATTTGACGTTGGTATCGGCGATCTTTTTACTTGTCGTATTGCCGGAACGGTTCTTTCAGATGCCGTTATCGGTTCAATGGAATTTGCCGTTGAAGTTCTAGGAGTTCCCCTTCTCATTGTTATGGGGCATGAAAACTGCGGAGCTTTCCGTGCCTGTATGAATCCAGAAAATATTCCAAGCGTGAAAGGTATTTCATGGCAGATCATCCCGGTCATTGAAGCTTGCAGAAAACTTCCTGGTGATCTTCTTTATAATTCGATTGTAACTAACGCAAGAAAAGTTGCCACACAGTTGAGCACCAGCGGTCCGATTATTCATCAACGCATTCAATCCGGCGATTTGAAAATCATGGCAGCTTATCACTCACTTTCTACTGGTATCGTGACGTTTTTCGATCCACTTTAGTCCATGAAACAAATTGAAAAATTATTAGAGCAAAAAATTGCGAGCGTTCTAGGAACGATCGATCCAGCTCATGATCTTCTTCACGTCAAAAGAGTAGTGTCGATGGCGAAAAAATTAGCTTTGGAAGAAAAAGCAGATTTAGAAGTTGTTGTTCCTGCGGCCTGGCTGCATGACCTGGTCAATCTTCCTAAGGATCATCCTGAAAGAAAGTTAGCCTCGACGATGGCAGCGAAAGAAGCCGTTTTTTTTCTCAAGTCGATTCATTATCCTCCTGAAAAATTCGATGCGATTGCACATGCTATTGCAGCTCATAGTTTTAGCAGTGGAATTATGCCAGAAACTCTTGAAGCTAAAATTGTTCAGGATGCTGATCGGCTTGACGGACTAGGGGCCATTGGACTGGCCCGTTTATTTTCTATTTCAACTCAACTCAAAAGACCTTTTTACCATGGAGCGGATCCTTTTGCTTCAGATCGCGAACTCGACGACCAGGACAATGCCATTGACCACATTTTTATCAAATTACAAAAAGTGGTTTGTCTGATGAATACAACAAGTGCAAAAGTTGAAGCTCAGAAAAGATTCAGTACAATTGAAAATTTTCTTTCTGAATTAAAGCGCGAAATCTGATTCTTTTCTCTCATACCAAATTCGACTCACTCTTTGCATTTATAGATAAAACAGATGTTATACATTTAAGTAATCCTTAATTTAGGATAACTAATAAAGAAAAATTAAGGATAAACACATTATAAACAAATATTAATCAAAAACGTTTGTGGTTATTCTGATTAGAATGGAGTTGATTGAAAAGAGATTGAATACATTTGTGGAGAAGGGGCGTTGTGGAGTTGTTGCTACACTTGCTGCGATGGTTTCAGTTCTCTTTGGTCTTTGGGCCTATAAAAACCATGTGCAGTTTTTTAAAAGTTTAGGTTTCAAATCTCATCCGATGCATCCCCTTACAGGCATTGCCATTTTTTTCTCCGCATTCAGCCTTCTCGTTCGTTATTATCATGAGCCGTTAAGAAGATATTTGAAATGCTTTGTTCTCGACTTCCTGATCAAGCTGCCGTTAATTTCATTTATAACCGGAGCCTGGGTTTTAATTCAGCTTGTGAGTGGAAAAATACTCTGGTTTGAATCTGGTTTCTGGATAATACAAACATATGATCCCGTGCGATTCTTTATGCCTGCACCGGAAGCATCCATTTGCTTGATGTTCAGCTCTTTTTCTGTACTGGCGCTCGATTTACAATCGGAAAGAATAAGAAAAGTATCAGAAACATTAACGTTAATTTTTTTTGGACTGACTCTTCTTTCTCTTACTCAATTAATTTCCGGATACGATAATGCGCTAACATCCTATTTGCCCTTGCAGGCCATTGGTATGGCCCTCCCTACGGCCTTCGCTTTTTTATTTTTAAGTATTGGCATTTTTTGTTATCAACCGCGAATTGGTTATCTTTCTCTTTTTTTTAAAGATTCTCTTGGAGCGGAACTAGCGAAGAAATTAGTTTTAAAAGTTATCTTTGTTCCTATCTTCATCGAATTTGCCATAGGAATTCTCGTCAGCTTCGGATTCATCAAACCAGTTTTCCGCGATATTATTGCGAACACTCTTATTTTTTGTTTCTTTATTTTTTCAACCTGGGAATCTGCTCGGGAAATGGACAAAATTGATTTTAAAAGGAAAAAACTTGAGGATGAATTAAAATCTAGTGAAGAAAAATACCGGACACTCATTGAACTTGCACCGGAAAGTATTTTTGTTGCCAACCTCGAGGGTGAGTACGTTGCGGTCAATGATTCAGCCGCACAATTGTTAAAGACAACAAAAGATAAAATCATTGGAAAAACCATATTTGATCTTATTCCACCTGAAGATAGAATCAGGCTGCAGAAAACAAAAGAATATCTCAGTGATCCCAAAACCCATCAAGTGGACGAATGGCGCTTAAAGCAGGGGGATGGTAATTACGTCAATGTTGAAGTCAGTGCAAAAATTCTCACTCATAATAGATGGATTGCTTTTGTCAGGAGTATTGAAGATCGCAAAAAGGCTGAAGCCATCATAAAACAAGCTGAAATTCGTTATCGTCTTCTTGTTGAATCAATTTCTGAAGCCATTATTCTTGTGGATCGAAATGGCCTTATCAGACTTGTAAACAAAAAGGCGCTTGAATTCTATGGCTATGCAGAGGACGAATTGATCTCTCAAAAAGTGGAAAATCTCATTCCGGAAATTTTCCAGCACTTCAAATCCGCGGAAAAGAATATTTGCAGCAGTTTGAGAAAAGATGGTTCAAAATTTCTTTCCGAAGTCACTCTAAATTTTATTCCCAATCTCGACAATGAACAAATGATCAGTCTTGTTGTTCGCGATATCACTGCAGACAAGATTAATGAAGAACATATGCGGATGGTTTCGATTCTCGGGTATGAACTCTCGCTCGAGCTGAATATGTTTGAGCGTTTAAAAAAAGGGGCGAGGCTTATTACTCAAAGCAAGGCCGATTGGTGCTCAATTTTTCTAACAAATGGTGAAGGGAAGCTGGAAGCTTTTTATGCTTTTACTAATGAGCTGGAAAAAAATAATCAAATCAGCGCATGGTATTTAGAAAGTCATAAAGTTGAACCAAACGAGATACTTAAATCAGTCATTGAAGAAAAAAAGGCTAAGCTATTCAACTGGAATAAATTAGGACAGATGAAAAACGAGATCCTCAGTGATTCTCTCACTGAGATCCTTGGTGCACATTCTGCTGCTCATTTTCCTCTCTCCGCGCGCGGAAGAGTTTTTGGAATACTCACGTTGGTCAAAAAAAATAGTGATTTTACTTCTCAGGAATTTAATCTCGCACGAATCTCGATAGAAAGAGTGGCCCTCTCAGCGGATAATGCTTATTTATATCAGCAAGCGAAGAAAGCTTCGACAACAAGAGAAGAACTCATTGCCATAGTCTCTCATGATCTTCGAACACCTTTAACGGCCATTCATCTTGGAATTCAAAAGCTTGCCAGAGTCGCCATAAATCCGGGTGACCTAAGTAATGTCATCGACCAAATAAACAGTACGACAAAAAAAATGAATGCTTCTGTTAAACGAAGCTCTGATTTGATAACTGATCTTTTAACTTTCGCCAAAATTGAATCGGGAACTTTTACGGTTGAGAAAAAAGACGAATCAGTCTTTACTCTGATCAATGAGACGATTGAAAATCATTCTCTTTTAAGTCAGGAAAAAGGAATCAGGTTACTAAGTGGAGTTGAGGCGGACTTGAGAGTTCATGCCGACCATTCGAAATTGATTCAGGTCTTGTCGAATTTAACCAGCAACGCACTGAAATTCACTCCAAACGGCGGAACAATTACCCTGAGCGCGACTCGTTACCACAATGGATTTGTGTTGTTTAAAATTGCAGATACAGGAACAGGGATCGAACACGAACAACTCAAAAAAATATTTGATCGCTACTGGCAACCTGAGCAGTCTCACTCACAAGGCGCGGGCCTTGGTCTCTCTATTGTTAAAGGAATTGTTGAAGCGCATGGGGGAAAAGTTTGGGTTGAAAGCGAGATTGGTGCAGGAACTATTTTCTTTTTCACGATTCCTGAATCAGTCGGTCTGGTTACAGATCTTCCTCATCTTCAAAATTGATTTCATCATCTAGTTCATAATCTGATTCATCATTCCAGGAATCGCAAAACTCAGCAGGAATCATTGGATCGGCCTTGTCGCCATATCCGTAAGGGCAATGGGTGCAGCCGCTTGTACAGCAATGTCCGCGCTTTAAAAGATAGGCTTTAGTGAAGACGAGATTGCCTTCTTCATTGATTGTGTAATCGATTTCGGGAACAAGATTTGTTGTCATCGGCCTTAAAACAAAAACGGCTCCCGAAGGAGCCGTCTTTTTATATGATTGGTTAGCTTAAAGATTAGTATCTTCCGCCACGGTCTCCACCGCGGTTTCCACCACGATCTCCACCACGTCCGCCACCGAAACCGCCGCCTGAGCGACCGCCGCCGAATCCACCACCACGAGATTCTCTCTCTGGTTGTGGCTTAGCTTCAGAAACTCTTAGTGAACGACCTTCGAACTCTTGACCGTCTAATTGAGAAACTGCAGTTTGTGCTCCGTCATCTGATTCCATTTCAACAAAGCCGAAGCCTTTGCTTCTTCCTGTTTCACGATCAATGATAATTTTCACTGATGCAACTGAACCAGCAGAAGAGAAATGATCTTTTAGCGATTCTTCTTTAGCAGAGTAAGGAAGATTGCCAACGTACAACTTAGTAGCCATAAAAAAAACTCCAAAAAAAGGTCAAAAGTGGGTAAACGCTTAGGACCAAGTAACTATTAGATCTCAGGTATAACACAGGTAGATGTCTCTTCCAAATATAAAATTACATAAATATTGTGACATCCCTTTGCGTTAAAATCACTCGTCCGTTACACTAAAAGAAATCATTTTTGAGGGTAAAACATGGAAAAGGTTTGGCTTAAACATTATCAAGCGGGAGTGCCTGCAAATATTGAAGATCAGATGGAAAAATACCATTCGATCCCACAAATTCTGGAAGAGAGTTTTAACCAATATTCACAATTGCCGGCCTATCACTGTATGGGCAAAACCCTTTCTTATAAAGAGATTGACCGGCTGAGCTTAAAGTTTGCCAGTTATTTACAAAACGACTTAAAGCTGAAGAAAGGGGATCGGGTGGCCCTGATGATGCCAAATATTCTTCAGTACCCGGTGGCCTTGTTTGGAATACTTCGCGCCGGAATGGTTGCAGTCAACGTTAACCCGCTTTACACACCTCGCGAGCTTGAACATCAGCTCAAGGACAGTGGAACAACAGCTATCATTATTTTTGAAAATGCCTGCCATACCTTGGAACACGTTCTTGCCAAAACTGAAGTGAAGCACGTTCTCGTGACTTCGATTGGTGACATGCTTGGTTTTCCAAAAGCGATGATCGTGAATTTTGTCATCCGCAAAGTGAAGAAAATGGTTCCCGCTTTTAATATTCCTTCGGCCTTAAATTTTGTTGATGAACTGGCAAAAGGGGATGAGACAAAATTTATTAAACCGGATTTGAATAATGCAGACATTGCTTTTCTTCAATACACCGGAGGTACAACTGGTGTGGCGAAAGGAGCGATTCTCACTCACAGAAATATTATCGCCAATATTACGCAGGCTCGCGCATGGATTTCTCCGCTCATTCAAAAAGGGCAGGAAATCATCATTACACCGCTGCCGCTTTATCATATCTTTTCTTTGACTGCGAACTGCTTCGTCTTTGGATCAATTGGTGGATTGAATATTCTCATCACGAATCCTCGCGATCTTCCGGGGTTCATCAAAGAATTGAAAAAATGGAAATTTACGGCGTTTACCGGAGTCAACACACTCTTCAACGGTCTTCTTAATAATCCAGAATTCAAGACCGTCGATTTTTCTTCTTTGAGACTCACGCTCGGAGGAGGAATGGCCGTACAGAAAGCTGTCGCTGAAAAGTGGAAAGCAACGACAGGGAAAGCGCTGATTGAAGCGTACGGATTAACGGAAACGTCTCCGGCAGCTTGTATCAACCCGATGAACTTGAAAGAGTATAACGGCTTTATCGGTTTACCGATTTCTTCTACTGATGTTGTCATTAAAGATGATCAGGAAAAGACGCTGCCTATCGGTGGAACGGGGGAGATTTGCATTAAGGGACCTCAGGTAATGCCAGGATATTGGAAGCGCGACGATGAAACTGCAAAAGTTATGACCGCAGACGGTTATTTTAAAACCGGTGACATTGGCGTGATGAATGATGATGGTTACATTAAAATCGTCGACCGCAAAAAAGATATGATTCTTGTTTCAGGATTCAACGTTTATCCAAATGAAATTGAGGATGTCGTTTCTCAACATCCAAAAGTTTTTGAAGTAGCGGCCATCGGCGTTCCTGATGAAAAAACAACAGAAGCAATCAAGCTCTTCATTGTGAAGAAAGATCCTTCGCTCACAGCTGATGAAATTATTCATTTCTGTCGCGAGAATCTGACGAATTATAAAATTCCACGTCACATAGAATTCAGGACAGAGCTGCCAAAAACGAATGTTGGAAAAATTTTGCGCAAAGATTTAAGAGGGCAGTAGTTAGTTGGTTAGTTCTTCCAGGCTCAATTCAATGACCTGTGAATGTCCTTCATGTTTTTCAGTTTCAACCTTTTGAGTATTTTCTAATTGTTGTTGATGGGCCTGGTCTTCCGGGCCTATTTCAACAGCAGTTGAATGATCCGTTTCTTCAGTTGTGCTCTTCTTTCCAAACCAGAAATATCGTTCGGCACCTAATCCAGCAACCGCAACCGTACCGCCTCCAATAGCGGCTTGCTTGGGTGTGATACTCGTAATTTTGGCATACATGCGTTTGAAAAATCCGACTTTTTCCTGATCAGTTCCGGCCTTGCGGTTTTTGAAATAATCTGTGACGATTGTTTTCAATCGGTTCAGTGGATCTTTAATTTTGTTGTAGAGAACATCCAGTTTAGAAGCGGCCATTAATTCGCGGATGAAAATTTTATTTTGTATCTTATAAACACCAAAAGTGACCGGACTGAATTCAGTTTGCTTTAAAAGGGCAGCGACTTCTTCCATTTCTTTAATGAGAGCAGGGCCTTCGAAACCATTTTTTGAAGCGTATTCCATTTCTCTCTGAAGAATCGTGAGCATATCCTGAAGCATGGCCTGACGGATAATGCGATCTTTGATTTTTCCATTCTTAAGAAGAGTTCCATCGAGCTCTTTCATTTCCTGCTTCAGTTTGTTTATTGTGTGAGCAAGATTTTTATCATCTTTGCGAAGAGTGATAATTTCACTCTTTAACTGACCTGCGCGTTTTATTGTCAGTTGAATGTCTTTTGGTTCGCTGTCGAGTTTTAATTTTTTTAGAAGTTTGAGATTGTATTGAAGAGAAATTCTCTCTTCGATCAGTTGATCCATTTCCACAGTATAATTTTTGTATGCTTTGAACCACTCACTGACAGCAACGAAAGCTTTGGTTGTTTCATCATCGTCAGCGGGAACCTGATTCGTTGCAATTTTTTCCAGATTCTCAGCATAGCGCTTCGCCATTGGCACAATTTCTTCTTCACTGAAAAGATAGAAAGAGGGGTAGCGGTTGTTATTCCAGTTTCTAAGCGACTGATTGAAAGATTTTTTTACTTTATTGATCCACTCCAGTCGGGGGTGCTGAACGATGATAAATTTTTCTTTTAAAGAGATAAGTTTTTTATCGGCCAGAGCTTTTTCAAGATTTTTATCGTAGTTCTCACTTAGAAAAATATTTTTTGCAATTTCATTACAGGTTGTCGGCGCAGCCTCTGCGGGCCCTCTTTCTTTGAGGGGTGATGAAGAACAAGAAGCCAGAAAAATTCCGGCGCATAAAGTGATGAGCAGTAATTTCATACTATTTTTATCGGTTAAGGCCATCTTTGGCTTTAGCAGTTTCTTATCCATTAAAGAAATTCCTGACAATTCCGATAAGGTTTAACGGATAGTCACGACCTTAGGAGTCCTCAATGGCAATGAAGTATTTGCTGATCCTCTGTTTATTACTCCAGGCCTGCAGTTTCAGACTGCCAGGCGCAAGAGGCCCGTCTTCGACGGCTAACTTTAACGATATAAAGGTGAGGATGAATGCTTTTAAGGCAAAGGCCTTGGGGAGCGAACGTGATTCGAATTGCTCAAAGGAACAGCTGGATGAAGACTTCAAACGACTAATGTCTTCCTTGAAGCAAGATTCGTGTTCAACAAATAACTTCACTCTCGATAAAGAAGAGTTTGTTCAGAAGAATTGTCCAAAAGTAAAAGTCGAAGGTCTCTTTGACAAAATCGTGAAGAAAACAATCGAAGAAGAGAAAGCAAAAAAACCGCTGACTTATTTTCAAAATAAAGTAGATCCGGAATTTCTCGCACTCGTCCGCGAAGCCCAGACTCATTTAAGAACCCTCAATGCTATTACAATTGAAGGTAATTATTCTGAGGATGATAAAATTGATCTCATCGCTACGTACGTTGAAAATGTTCTCATGCCTGTACGCGATCTGGTTGTGGTCAAACGTTCGTATCAACCGCGAGAGAATGACGGCAGTCAATATTTCAATAATCTTCTTCCGGCTATTCCAGAGTCTTTTACCAATGGTCTGAGCAACGAACAGATGGGATTGCTGACAATGGGACCGAACGCAGCAACATCTCCTTTTTATATGGAGATCAAAGCAGTGGGAGGAAGAAACTATGTTCTTTCATTCTCACCATCAGATATCATCAGACACGATGTTGTCACGTTGTTGAAGGCGCCGACTTCGAGAAACTACGTCATCGCCCTGAAGTGGATGACTTTGCACATGATGCTTTCACAGGTTTATCTTTACGACACAATTCTGGGAACGCGTTCGCCGCTTCATATTCCCAATTCATGTCAAAATCAATTTAATGGAAATCTTCCTTCAGAGTTTAAGTTTAAATTCGAAGAAGGCGTTGGAGATAAATTTCTTGAATCGATTCTCGCTGGTCATGGTTTGACATTTAAGCAGGATGATACGGCTTACCTGGATTACTATATCGACAACGTCAATAAAGATCCAACCAAAGAGGGATACAGCGGAATGGTCCCTTTTGAAAATTATAAAAACGCGAAAATGAATTTCCGCAACCAGAGCAGCAATGCCGGTACTATGAAGCCGCAGTTTGATGACGTTGCCCATTTCCAGACGGTCATGTCTTTTAAAGCAAACGAAGCCATGGGCGTTTTCAGAGATACAAGAGAAAAAAGATCTCGCGGGACTGTAAGCAAACACAATATTACTTATGCAGGAGCAGACACTTTTCAAAACATGCTTGGCTCATTTCCTCCTGATGAAGTCGCAGAAATCAAAGCTCCGGATGGAACCGTTCAGCAGATTTATCCAGGAAAGCAAAACCTTTCACCATATTTGCTCGAGCTGATGCAAAAAAATGGTTTTAATGATTACACACAGCTGATTACTGCGCGCATGAAGAAGAAATTTGAAGGAAGAAAAATCATGATTGATTTTCCTTCAATGTATTCTTCTCCCGTCTGGAGAGATTGGAGTTTAAAAGTACTGGCCGATTTATTTTACCAGTACAGATCATTGCCTCAGGATTCTGAGTTGCAAAGAATAGTCATGGGCTCCTGCCAGCGAATGAATGTTTTTATGAGCTCGAAAGAATCGAAAGCCTTATGTGAAGGAAACAGAGTTCAGAATCTTTCCAATTTCCTCGCAGAATTCCGTTCCGGGGACAAATATATTCCTACGAGAAGATTGGAAGAGAGAGAGTTTCAACAGGTCTATCCACTATTGTCTCAGGTCTGGATGACGTTGAGAAATTACACAGCACTACTTCCGGAAGCAAAACCATTCGAATTGAATTTTCTTCTTGATCAAATGTCAGCGGGGAATCCGTGGGCCCGGTTAAAATTTGGATACATGGTTGCGATTGACCAGCTCGAATATCAAAAAGAAGGTATACCTCCAGTTTATGAGCGCTCTGGATTATGGTTTACGACCAATGAAAAAGCTCTTTGCGACAAGCAGAATGTGGATCTGCAGCTTTCTAAGATCCAGAAAGCCGGTATGATTCTCGGACTACATTTGCCTTTGAGTTATGATCACGCCGACAGAATTCTGACCACCTCTGAAAAGAATTTTATCTGGCGAAATATTATTGAAGATATTGATCATAGAAATGCTCAGCTTTTCAGCGTGACAAGTGGAAATAAAAATTTCTACAAAATTGCTGAAGATCTTTCTTATAAAACTGTGCTGAATCAGGATTCTGCTTTAAAAACAGGTATCAATATTTCAGATAGAACAAGAACTGAAATCGCTCAGGTGTCGAAATCCACTGAAGCGCAGATTGGTGATTTCTTCTTAAAGTTGTACAAAGTTCGCAATGATATTCCAAGACAGCAAAAACTCTTTGAAGAGTTTTCGAAAATTAATGGTATCGACAATACCTTTAACCTGAAGCTCAACTTCCTTGCTCTAGATGATTCGTATAAAAAGCCTATCTATAAAGATATTCTTCGTCAGGCAGCGATGGCACGAAAACTTCAGATTCTTGGTCACCTCGATACTTTCTGTAAAATGGATATCAATGACCACGAAGAGTTTAAAAATATTTTCTATTCAACGTCTAAGGCTCAAAACGAATTGAATCAGATGGCGGGACTTCCCGCTGTGCCTGAAGCCGTGTTGAAAAAAATTAATGAAATGTCTCCAGGCGAATTCCGTGACATGTGGTGGGGGATCGGTTCAGGTATTGCCGGAATGGCCGCTATTATTGTCGGGGGAGCTTGTACGGTAGCGTCTGGAGGAATTTGTGCTCCTCTCGGAGGCGCGATGGCGGTGGCGGGAATGGCCTCGCTTGGAATTCAAGTGAAGCTCACCGCAAATGAACTTGAAAGAAAAGGTGAAGCAGATATTTCTGAGAAGAAAGTAAAAGTGATGGAAGAACTTGGCTTTGCAAATGCTGGTAGTGCTGATGAAGTTCACCGAAGTTATGCGTGGACGGCTTTTGAAGCCATCAGTATTTTTCCTCTGATCGGAGTCGCCACAAGATCAATGACTCTGGGACCGAAGCTCGTTGCTGTTTCCGCAAAATCGATGATGAAGCAAACCGGGAAAACAGCTTTCCGTGCGGCTGCTAAAAGTGCAGCCTCTGAAGAAGAAGTCCGCGCAGCCCGCTATCTGCTTGGAGTGGACAGTGTTTCAAAAAATTTAGGTCTTGATAAAAAAGCCATTGATGCGGCCAGAACGAAAATCGATATGATCAAAAAGCTTTATACAGCGGGAGAAATTGATTTAGAGACCATGCTTTCTAAAATTGGAAAAGTTCTGGATCCTATCAAGCGCGCCAAATTAGCAGCGGCCAAAACGGTAAAAGGTGAAATCGGAAAAGTGGTCGTTAAAGAATCAAAAGATCAAATTGATCGACAGACTGCTAAAGTTGTTTCCAACTATTTTGCGGACAATCCGAAAGACATGCTTCGCCTGATAAAAAGTTATTCAGGGGAGCGTTTGAACAAAGCAGTTCGCATTATGAATGAAATTAATGCCAAAGACAGAATCGGCAGACGCATTCCGATTTACAGTGGCGTGCGCGACTGGTTCTTAAGAATGAGAAACGAATCCTTAGCAAAAAATGCGGCTAAGATTTTACGGGTGGAAAAAGAACTTGCGACATTAAGCTCTAAGCCAGGTGCGCTTGAAAACTACATTCATAAAAACGTCGAAGATCTCACTGATATCTTTATGGATATCCCGATGAAGAAACGAGAAATTCCTTACATCGTCCAGATTCAAGGAATGCCTGAGTTCAATTTCTTCGGCGGTAGAAGAATTCCCGTGTTGAGTATGATGTCCGAAGGCCAGACTCTTAAAAAGGTTTTCACTGCCCGGGCCAGACTAGTGTACGAAGCCTATAAGTCTGAAGCCAGAACAACTCTGCGACTGAAAAAATATGTACAGGCCGAAACAACTCTCGGAGCTTTTCAGTCATTTCAGTATTCCATTGCAGAAATGGTCAGCAAAAAAACAGAGCAGGAAGCCTCTCGTATAATGGCGGACTATCACGCCATTGAAGAAAAATTCACTCAGAAACTGTTTACTCAGTATTCTAAGAGCGGACAAAAAATGGAATACAAGTCTTTCAAGGCAATGGTCACTGCGCCGGCAAACCTGAAAGACAAAGCCACAGCAGAAGCGATCTGGGAATCGATGCCAGCTGATGAATTGATGGGAATGAAAGAAATAGGCGAGCTGGCCCATAAAGCTGTTCAGGAGCTCGCAGCTTACAATGATGTCGATTCATTTCAACGTTACCTGAATGCAATGAGAATTCTGGTGATCAACCGAAATCCTGCTGTGTTGGAAATTATGTAAGGGATGACCCATGCTTTATGAACTTTTAAAAATTGCTTTTCCAGAGGAGCGTCGTCCTCCTCTGGATATGGAAGTCTACAGAAAGATCAGATTGATCGGGAAAGTGCTTCTCTTTGTGTTTGTTCCAAGCCTGGTGCTTTATAAATTTTTTCTGCCAAATAATTATCTTTTTCTTTTTTCCTGGGCAACTTCAACTTTCGGTTTTCCCATGTATTTTATTTCAGTTCTGGATATGTTTTATCTTTCAAGGGGAATGGAAGTTTCGTACGGGAAGTGGGATGCTTATACTCTTCCCAAATTTTTGAATCTTTTTTTGGGAATACTTGCCCTTTTGTCTGGAATCTTTTTACCAATTCTCATAAAGCTTTATCTATAATAGACAAAAAAAAAGCCCTCTTTAAGAGGGCTTTTTTTTCTATTTGAAGAAACAACGTTTAGATTTAAGTGTTTCATACTGCTTCATCAGATAATCATTTCCTTGAGCTTTCTCCTTAAGAGTTCTGTAGAAAGCTTCTTCTGTCGTCACGTTATCCTTTTCTGCGCGAGCTGCAACTTCATTTAATGTTTTAGTCCAGCCATTCATATCTTGAGCAGACATGTCATCAGCCACAATCTTCCAGAATTTTTGAGGATTTTTTGGATCGATGATGTTTGTTTTTCCGTTTCTTGTAGAAACTTTTTTAATGGCAGAGATCAACGCTTTTTGATCGGCCGATCCGCCTTCAGCAAGTCCAAGGAAAAGAGCAAGAGATTTTTCTTCCGATGGAGCAACGACATCAGGAGTAACGCGAGAGTAGTCTCCCATGCCTAGTCTTCTCATGCGTGAAGAAATGAATGTATTAAGTTCAGCGGGATTTTTCGGTAGAACTTCATTCATAATTTTTACAGTAGAAGAATTTTTAATTGTTTCTACAGTAAATTTGAAACCATCTTTTGCCAGTTGTTCATTTACACATTCAGCGCAAGTGATGATCACTGATTTACCGTGTCTGTTTGCCAGGTAAATGATGTTATTGACAGCTTTAACGACATCTTCTTTTTTAATTTGGCCTTCAGATTTATCGAGAAGAAGTTGAAGTTCTTTTCTCACATTGGCATCAGGTCCCGAAACCGGAAGCTTTGAAAGAGCGTCGGCCAGTTCTTGCTTTGTCAGAGATTTTTTTGATCCCAAAGCAGCCAGAGCAGATCCAACGTAGGATTCAACTTGTTTTGCATCAGAGCCTTTCACTCCATACTTTCCCAGAATTTCCACAAGACCACTGCCTGAAACCATATAGTCCACAAGCTTCGTCGTTCCTGAGGCAAAGGCCGGCAATGACAAATTCATCGTTAGAGTGAGAACAACAAAATACTTAAACATAGATAATCCCTCGCTTTCATTGGACATTTTCGCTACTTAGAGAGATTTTCGGTTTTTTAATGAATTTCTTTAGATGATGTCTTTTTTACCCGAGTTCTTTTATTTTATGACAAAATCCTGTATTCAAGAGCTTAGCGTCTTTGTTTAGGCGCGGCGATAGTTGATCTAATTGGTTTTTAGTGCTTAAACTAATGGCCGTTATTAGATTGAGCTTATCGTTCAGGGAGAAGAGCGCGTGAAGACATTTTTAAGCTTACTACTATTGCTGTCATTGTCTGCACATGCTCAAAGCATGCTCGAACCGAAATCGCCTGAAGATGATCAGGCGAAAATCAATGAATATAATCAAGCCTGTCAGATTCTCGATCAACTTGTTGTTCGCAAATCTTTTAAAGTTGAATGTTACAGCAATTATAATTTTTTTGGTCCAAGCGGGAAGGGGGCAGTAAGAACCACAGGCGATGTGAAAATCGCTGAATACAATCTGCTTCACCCCGGAACTTCGAAAGCTCTTTTTAAAGATTACAATCTTGTCGCAAAAATCATGAATCAGTACGATATTGTTTCTGGTCTTGAATTGCTCGGCACGGTCGGACATGATGAAGCCAGCAATAAATCAGTTTTGGATTTTTTAAGATCAAGTCCTAAACTTCTTGCCGATCTCCAGACCCTTAAGACAAAAACCAGTTCTCAGGAAAAAATCAAAGAGATCGATGATAAAATCGAGAAGCTGAAAAAAGACACTGAAAAAGCTTACTCGCTCTATAGAGTGCCAGGTTACTTCAAAGTTTTAATGGCCCTCAAAAAACTCGATCCAAGCTGGTCTCTTATTCTCTCACCGAGAGGGGATTCGGCCCTGCAAGGTTCAGTTGAGGAAATGGTTGGTTATTTCTTTCGTGCAACAGCTGTCAGCCCCGCCATTAATCCTCACTGCAGTGAAATTAAAGATGAGGATGGTGGTCTTCCTGTGGCATGTATCATAAACCTCACAGATAAATATCTTGATAAAGATTATACCCGCTACTTTGCCCGCAGACCTTTTATGGTTTCTTTCAAAAAAGGAAGCACGAAGTTTTCTCTGTTGAGCAATCATGTTGTCTTTACTTTTTCAGGTGATGAAGAAGCTGCTAAGAGAATGATGAGGGATGTTTTCAATGTTGAGACACCAGCTGAGCTAGGCGGTGGGATCAACATGTCGAACTTTGCACGATTTGCTGAAGTCAAAATTGCATTGAAGTTTATGGATAAATTCCGCAAGAAGTATAGCGATCAGAAAATTATGTATCTCGCTGATACCAATCTTCCCTTCAGCAATATGTACTGGCCGGAAATTTTAAAAAGCTTCAGCGGTGCAAGCCTGTTGGTTGATCAACCAACGACCGTTTCTCCGCAACGATTTTCTTCTGACGGAAAGGAAACTAACGGCGTAGCAAATGCCTATGACCATTTTGTTCTTGATAAGAATGTTTTCTCTTCTTGTTCTAATGGAGAAGTTTACAATTATTACAATTCGGCCATCGATAAAGACATTCAACGCATTTATGGAATGAGAGCTACCGATGCGTTCAATCCGGGCCTGAGAGTTAAAGGCTTTCTTCCTGTAGACGAAGGCGGACAAGGAGGGGACGTTCCTCCCGAAGATCAACCGCTTCCAACTAAACTTGATTATCCACTGTCGACAACTGCTCAGAATAAAATGACGAAGATGGTGAACAGCTACGTTGAAACATTGAAGACAAATTTAACAGTAAAAAAGAATGAAGTTGTGTTTGATGATTTTGCGGTCACTGAACGCACTGAAGGTTATCAAAGAAGAGTTTTCCTGAATCAATTAACGAATGCATTTTATTATCGCTTCTATCAGGAAATTTTGAGCGACCATTTTCCGGTCTCGATCACTTGTAAATTTTAAACAAAAAAAAGCCCCGTTTGATACGGGGCTTTTTACTTTTTAGCCTAAAGCAGCTTTTACTAATTCATTAGCGCGTTTGCTGTCGAATTGCCCTTTGATTTTGGGACTCAGTTCTTTCATCACAAGTCCGGCATTGATACCGGGAGTAGCAGCGATAATAGCAGAGATCATCCCTTTCACTTCATCTTCACCAAGTTGCTTAGGAAGATAGTCGGAGAGAGCAGCGATTTCTTTTTCAGTTTTAATTCTTAATTCATTTCCTTCAGGAAAATTCTCAAGAGAATCTTTCAGCTTCTTCACGTGCTTGATTAAAACATCCATTTCTGCAATAGGTGCTTTCGATGTTTTGTTTTCGATAAACATTGCTTTTAAATAGCGAAGAGCATCCAGACGATCTTTATCCTTCGCGATCATCGCTTTCTTGATATCTTCAGTAATTTTGTCCATCATAAAGGATTGCCTCCAAATTTTATTGATTCGGAAAAACTCTAATACAAAATAGTGAAATTTACATCAATAAAACTTGAATGCAGTTTATGCGTTAAGCGTGATAGCGTATGACCCTGTCTTCGAAATCTGTGACTTCCCACCCGGCCCCTTTACCTCCATCAATGACCGGAATAATATCTTTGATATCACCTTTAACGGCAACGGCGAGAGCGACTTTGCGGATAGCGAGCTTAGCATCCTGAGCGGCCTTTAAACGTTCCAGGTCGCCTGGATTCAAGTTGCGCTTCCACTTCTTAATTAATTGGTTAAGGCCTTCCTCAACTAATGCCAATTGTTCTTCATCCATCTAGTTTTCCGCTTCATCCGTTAATGGTTGTTGGTATTCATCTATTCTAAGGCCACTTCACCAAATCCTTATCGGAGAAAGGACGTACTCAATTAAAAGATGTCAGGTTCTGCCACCTTAGGCGCAGGCAGGTCAAGATACTTTTAAGGGCAAATAAACGAAAAAAAGCGTTTAAAAAGGTGGAAATGTGGCTACTTTTCAAGGCTCCCCCTCTGACGAGGGGGAGAATTATTTTAGGCTTTTGGGAGATCTATTTTGGGGAAAAGCGGTGTTGGCTCAGTCAGTTCATAAGTCGTCGTTCCGAACTTAACGGCATCATAATGAGAAACCTTCATCCCGAGCGGCTGAAGAGCTTTCTCAGCAGTACCCGGAAGAAAGGGTGAGAGAAGAACAGAAATGGCATGAATTGAGTAAACGCAGTTGTAGACAACTTGTTTAAGCGCCACTTTGTCTTCTTTTAGTTTCCACGGCTCTTTTGTGTTCACGTATTGGTTCATGCTGTTCACGCCTTCCCAAAGCGCTTCGAGCGCTTTGTTGTGTTCGCGTTTCTCCATGTACTCTTTCATTTTCTTGAAGCAATCATCAAAGAAAACTTCCTGAGTGACTCCCTGGCCATCAAGCGTTGGCGCATTGTCTTTCAGATAAAGTTTCAGAACTCGCATGATAAGATTTCCGTAGCTGTTTCCAAGCTCGGCATTGTGTTTTTCAATTAATTCTTTTTCAGAGAAACGACCGTCACTCTGAGCAGGAATCGCGCGAAGTAAATAATAGCGGAAAGTATCGAGTGGATATTTCGCCAGCATGTCGTTCGGGTCAACTACGTTGCCCAATGACTTACTCATTTTTTTTCCGTCTTCAGCAAGAATCATCCCGTGAACGTAAACTTGTTTCGGAAGAGCAATTCCCGCAGCGTGAAGCATGATCGGCCAGATGATCGTGTGAAACCACGCGATGTCTTTTCCAATCACGTGCATATCGGCAGGCCAGAATTTTTCATTCGGTGTGTGCGCAACAGCTGCGTAGTAATTAATGAGAGCATCAAACCACGTGTACATAACAAATTTTTCATTTCCTGGAACAGGAATTCCCCAGCCTTCATTAGGACGTGAGATCGGAAGATCGCGAAGTTTGTCACCTTCAATTCGAGAAAGCATTTCATTAAATGAAGATGAAGGAACGATGAAGTTCGGATGAGTTTTAATGTGAGCAATAACCCAGTCCTGGTATGAACTCATTTTGAAAAAGTAGCCTTCTTCTTCTTTGAGTGTCAGTGGTTTTCCGTGAGCAGGACAAATATTGTCCGGCGCCTGAGTTTCAGTGTAGAAAGATTCGCACGCAAGACAATATTGTCCGGAATAAACACCGAAATAAATATCGCCTTTAGTTTCAAGTTTTTTCCAGAGTTCGTTACAAACGTGGTGATGTCTTTCTTCAGTTGTTCTGATGAAATCATTATTTGAAACGTTCAGATCCTTGCAAAGTTTTTTGAACTTCGCCGAGTTTAAATCAACATATTCTTTTGTCGACATGCCTTCTGCTTTTGCTGACTCAAGAAGTTTCTGGCCATTTTCATCAGTTCCAGTGAGAAAGTACGAATTGTAGCCTAAGAATTTGTACCAGCGGGCATAAGCATCGCTGGCGATTTTTTCAAGCGCGTGACCCATGTGCGGATTTCCGTTTGGGTAGTCAATCGCTGTCGTAATATAAAAATTTTTGCTCATAATTTTCCTTCCATTTAAAAAAAATCGACAAGATCTTCAGCGTTTTTTCTGTCTTGTATGATTAATTTGTTTTGATTCATTTGGTGATTTAAAAAAATTATAATCTCTTTAAAGTTAAATTCAGAATGTTCACCCTTTAAAAAATTATTAAATTCTATTCTATCGCTTTCTTGGGTTAAGTTAAGGAAGTTCTTTTCATTTGTGCGAAAAAACTTGAAAATTAATTTTATTATTATGGGCTCAGGATTGTATGTAAGCTCATTCTTATAAAGAATAAAGCTAAGAAATTTTTCGTTGAAATGTTTCGCAACAGACGAAGGTTCTAGTCCAATCGATAGCACTTCTCTGACGCCATCCTTTTTATTTACATTAGCATCAAAAGCTTCTTGTCCCATGTAATGTAATATATATTCTATTACTCCATCCTCAGAATTCAAATAATCAGTTAAATCTTTAATTATTTCAGGAATAATTTCAGTAGATATATTATGAATAAAATCTATCTGATCTATCTCCGAGAGAAGCTTTAGTAAATGTCCAATTTCTATGGATGCAAGAAGCTTCTTATTGATCTTTAATTTGAATTTGTCATAAAAGATTTTCTTTTTTTCAATTGATAAAGTATTTACATAAGAACAGAAAAAAAACTCTTGAAAAGATTTATGCGTGAATTTGAATAGATTATTGTCTTCTTTTATCCAAAGCGAGTAGGTTGTCAGCATATCATTAATGAAAGAATCAGCGTCAAAAGAAATCTGTTGGTTTTTTTCTCTGATTTTTTCGAAATAATTAATTGCCTGATCTCTTTTAAAGTTGATTTGTCCATCCATTAAACTTAAAAAGCTAAAGGCTTTTAAAATTTTTTCAATTTCTTCCCTGGTTAACTTACACTTTACTTCTCTGCCATAAGAATATTTCGAAACAGTATCATGAAGTGAAAATAATGCTTCAATCACATATTGATAGAAGTCTGAAAGGTCTTTTGGGATATTTGCATTGTATGTATATGAAGTAATAAATAAAGTTAAGAAAAGCGGATTGGATAATAGTTTATAAAATGCAACTTCTTTAGAATTTTTGATTACATTATTTAAATTTCCAAGAAATTCTGGTTGGAACAAATCGCTTAAGTTAAAGATAAATTTTAAGATTTCTTCATCGTTAAATGGTTGAAGTGTACAAGATTTGAAATTACCAATATACTCAGCATTGGCATATGGCCGACTTGTTAAGATAATAAAGTTTTCAGGATATCTTTTCAGAAGTGTTGTTATAAACTTCGAAACATTACTTGCATTTTCCGATTTTATTTCATCAAATCCATCAAGAAAAATTGCTATTTTTTTTGTCTTGATACTTTTATCAACAATTTCTTGAGAAATTTCCGATGTTGATTCAAACATTTTCTGTCTAATAACAATCTCAGGTGAACTTAATTGTTCTAAAGTTAGGTTTTCAAGAGTTCTTAATTCAATCAATACAGGAATAAAATTTTTTGAATAAAGACAGTCATTGATTAAAAATTTAATAAAGCTGGATTTTCCAATTCCAGCTTCACCAACCAATACCAAATGCTTAGCTTTTAGATAAATATTTTGAGACGTACATAGCTTATCACTTAATTCCGCACTATTGATGATTACGCGGGGCTTAGTATAGTACTTGGTAAATTTCTTACCTTCTCTTCCAAATAAAATGCTTTTCAGTTCAGAATGAAAAATTAATTCACTTTCAATATATTTTTCGATGCTTTTGTTGAATACATCCTTTAATTCATCCTTTAAGAACCCCTTAACATCTTCATATATTGATTTTGTAAGCGTTGAAACAATTTCAGCAGTAATATCCATGTTATACCTTCACAACAAAGTTAACAATTTTTCCTGGAACATAAATTTCTTTAACGATTGTTCCGACCATATGCTTCGCTACTGATTCATCCGCTTTTGCCATCGCGAGAATTTCTTCTTGAGAAATCGCTGGTTCAACTTCAAGAGTTGCGCGAAGCTTTCCGTTAACTTGAACCGCTACTGTAATCATATCGTCTTTAGCAAGAGCTTCGTCGTATTTTGGCCAAGTTTCGTAAGTCAGAGTTTTTGTATGACCAAGTTTCGACCAAAGTTCTTCTGCGATATGTGGGGCCATCGGTGCAAGAAGAAGTGCAAATGTTTCCGCTGTTTCTTTAGTCACTTTGCCTGCTTTGTAGCAGTGGTTGGTGAAGATCATGAGTGCAGAAATCGCCGTGTTGAAACGTAGGTTTTCGTAATCGCCAGTCACTTTTTTAATTGTTTTGTGAAGCATTTTTGTCGTTTCATCAGATTCAGCTCCACCGACAATGTGAGAAGGTTCAGCGAAGAATCTGTAAACGCGGTTAAGGAAGTTAAAAACACCTTTAACGCCGTCTTCTTTCCATGGTTTTACTTTTTCAAGCGGACCCATGAACATTTCGTACAAGCGAAGCGAGTCGCCGCCGAATTCTTTAACAACGTGATCTGGGTTCACAACGTTTCCGCGCGACTTCGACATTTTTTCGCCGTCGCTTGCGAGAATCAGACCCTGATTCACAAGTTTCTTGAATGGTTCTTTTGTTGAAACGAATCCAAGATCGAAAAGAACTTTGTGCCAGAAGCGCGCGTACAATAAGTGAAGAACAGCATGCTCAGCTCCACCGATGTAAAGGTCAACAGGCATCCAGTATTTTTCAACGTCTTTGTTCCAAGGCTCTTTTTCATTCTTCGGATCACAGAAGCGAAGGTAGTACCAGCATGAGCCGGCCCAGTTAGGCATTGTGTTCGTTTCGCGTTTTGCTTTCTTGCCTGTTTTAGGATCAGTGATCCAAAGCCAGTCAGTTGCGTTCGCTAGTGGAGATTCACCGTTGCCTGACGGTTTAAACTCTTTCAATTCCGGAAGTGGTAGAGGAAGTTCGTCAGCGTCGAGGCAGCGAATCGTTCCGTCTTCAAACTTTAAAATAGGGAATGGTTCACCCCAGTATCTTTGACGAGAGAAAATCCAGTCGCGGAGCTTGTAATTAATTTTGCCCGCGCCAAGATTATTTTTCTCAAGCCATTCAATCACTTTCTTTTTTGAGTCAGCAACGTTCAATCCGTTGATAAAATCAGAGTTGATGTGCTTACCGTCGCCAGTGTACGCAGCTTCGTCAATATCTCCACCTTCGATAACTCTGACCATTGGAAGAGAGTATTTTTTGGCAAACTCGTGATCGCGTTCATCATGAGCAGGAACGGCCATGACAGCGCCTGTACCGTATGTCGCAAGAACGTAATCAGCAATCCACACCGGAACTTTTTTTCCAGTTACTGGATTGGTTGCGTAGGCACCGGTGAAAACACCCGTTTTATCTTTGTTAAGTTCAGTTCTTTCAAGATCGTTTTTAAGTTTGCAGGCTTCAATATATTTTTCAACATCAAAGCTTTGAGCTTCAGTAGCAATTTCTCTGACGAGTGCGTGCTCAGGGGCAAGAACCATATAAGTCGCTCCGAAAAGCGTATCTGGTCTTGTCGTAAAGACTTCGACTTCGTGTTTGTGGCCTTCGATTGCAAATTTAATCGTAGCGCCTTCAGATTTGCCGATCCAGTTTCTCTGCATTTCCTTGATCGATTCAGGCCAGTCAAGTTCTTCAACATCGTTCAACAATCTTTCTGCGTATTCAGTAATGCGAAGAACCCATTGTTTCATTTTTTGTTGAATAACCGGGTGACCACCGACTTCTGATTTGCCATCGATAACTTCTTCGTTCGCGAGAACTGTGCCCAGAGCAGGACACCAGTTGACGTTCATTTCAGATTCATAGGCGAGACCTTTGTTATAAAGTTGAACAAAGATCCATTGAGTCCATTTATAGTAATCGACATTCGACGTCGCAATTTCTCTGTCCCAGTCATATGAGAATCCCAGAGACTTAAGCTGTCTCGTGAAAGTCGCAATATTTTTCTTAGTCGTAATATCAGGATGCGTTCCTGTTTTCATTGCATAGTTTTCGGCCGGAAGACCAAATGAATCCCATCCCATTGGGTGAAGAACATTGAACCCCTGCATTCTTTTGTAGCGGGACATGATGTCTGTTGCCGTGTAGCCTTCAGGGTGGCCTACGTGTAGACCGTCGCCTGATGGAAACGGAAACATATCGAGGGCGTAGAATTTTGGTTTTTGTGAATTGTTGTCAGCTTTGAACGTTTTGTTTTCGTCCCAATACTTTTGCCACTTGGCTTCGATTTCGGAGAAATTGTACTCGATTTCAGACATGGAATTTCCTTGGTAAATGAACCGGTGATTTGAAGTCAAAAGTCTAACACTAGGAATTCTTTTTATAAAGTGTATAATATTGGTGTTAACGCATAATTTGAGAGACGTTTATGAGTGAAAAAATTGTAGTTTATCCAATCTCGGCAAACCCACCGACATGGGGGCACGCCGATATCATGATGAGAGCAGCGAAGCACTTCGATAAGGTCATATGGGTAGCCGCTACGAATCCAAAAAAGACTTATATGTTCACGGTAGATGAGCGTCTGGAGATGATGCAAGCCTATGTCGATTACTATAAATTAAAAAATGTGGAAGTTTGCGAATTTCAGGGCACCGTTGCGCGGTTTGCAGAAGCAAAAGGGGCAGAGTTTTTGCTGCGCGGGCTTAGAAACTCTTCCGATTATCAAATGGAACTCGAGCTCTCTGTCGGTAACCGCGGTATCAGCAAAGAAATTGAGACGATCTGCCTTTTTGCCAAGCCGCACTTTGCAACAATTTCTTCAACTCTCATCAGAGAACTGGCCGTTCTTAATGAGCGTATCGACCAATACGTCATGCCCTCAATTGCCAAGAAGATTCTTCACAAACTTCATGGAGACAAAGCGATTCTATGAGAACTCTGATTATTCTCGGGCATCCTGATAAAAAATCATTCTGTGGTTCATTGGCAGATTCATATGAAAAGGGAGCGAAGGAAAAAGGGGGAGAAGTCGCAAGACTTAATCTCGGCGATTTGAAATTTGATCCCATCCTTCGCCACGGTTACAACAAAATTCAAACTCTCGAACCTGATTTGGTTGAGGCTCAGCGGCTTCTCAAGTGGGCCAATAATATCGTATTCGTTTTTCCCGTCTGGTGGTCTGCCCCTCCGGCGCTCATGAAAGGTTTTATCGACCGCGTTTTCTTACCAGGCTTCGCCTTCAAGTATCGTGAAAATTCCAATAACTGGGATAAGCTTCTAACGGGAAAAAAATCCCGGCTCATTTTAACCAGTGATGCTCCTGTCGCCTGGCTTTATCTGATGTATTTTCATCCAGCTGTGAATATGATGAAAAAAGCAACTCTCGAGTTTTGTGGTATAAGTCCGGTAACTGTTACAAGTTTTGGAACAATGAAAAATGCCAGCGAAAAAAAGCGGGAAGGGATTCAGTACAAAGTGTACAGGGCGGGACTTGATGACAACTGAAGAATTAATTGTTTCACTGGAAAAAGAACTCCATAGTTCTCTGACCAGAGGCAATTATGCCCGTTTGAATGAAATCATTGCAGATGATTTTTATGAATTCGGATCTTCAGGCAACGTGTGGACAAAAAACGATATCCTCACGCGCCTTCCTTCAGAAGATAAAAATGCCCCACAAATTCTTTCAAGAAATTATCAATTAAAAGAGTTGTCGCCTGACAATTGTTTTGTCACCTATATTTCGTACAGGCTTATCAATGGGCATGAAGAAAGAGTGGCCCTGAGAAGTTCTCTTTGGAGAAAAAACAGTTTGCAATGGCAGATGATTTTTCATCAGGGAACGTTTAAAGTTTAATTTTTCCATTCGAATTGAATGTCATCAGAGAACCATTTTTTCTTCACTGAATAATCTTTTAAAGAATCATTCTTTTCGAAGTTTTCAAGAAGATACTGATTCATGACAGTTGAAAAATCTTTTGAACATCCATTGGGAACTCTCGCACCCATAGTTGTGAAGCTTGAAGCGATTGTGCGTTCAATTCCCGCCATCGCGTTAATCGACGAATCGGAAATAATACTCGGAACTTTTTGTCCGCAACAGAGATTTGACTCAAGTTCTTTGTTGGATTTTTCTTTATAAATTTTGGTAAAAAAATCAAAAGTGCCTTGAGAAGAAAGGGCCATGCGTCCCGCTTTTAAATTATCTGCCGCTGCTCCGGTTGCAAATGTCGTAGAAAAATTTGTCGATAACACTTTTGAGTTTAATAAGATTTTTGAATAACTATCGCTGGTCGCTTCAATAGAAAGTGGAATTTCTCCCATGCACACAAAACTCATGGTGTGGAACTTCACTAGATTGCGATCAGCGTTTTTCTCTACGAAAAGATACTGTCTGGCGCTAGATTCAGGCACATTTTCAAATTCGAGTTTCATGGGAGAGATGGTGATTTTGCCTTGATCTTTTTCAGCACTATTTTCAGCTTTAAGAGCAAACTTGTTTTTCTTTCGAAAGCACGCTGGTTCGCCATTAACAGAGAGAGGAACATTGATCGACATGCCGTCAGAGTAATTACTTTTTACGCCGCCTGAACCGAATGAAATTCCAAATCCAGTTTGATGTTTGTACTCAATCGCCCCGGTGTTGCAGGCAGCTTGAGTTTTAAATCCAATAAAAAGTAGGCCCCAAAAAAGGTATTTCATTGGTCCCTTATCGGTTGTTTTTTAGAATTGCTAAAGTTGAGAGGATTCGTGAGGTTGGAAGGCGATTTTATCAATGACATAGCTTGCGGCCATGAAGCCAAACGTCCCAGTAATATGAGTTATCGATCCCATCCCTGTTTCGCAATCAAGCTTGATGCTTGTATCAGCTTCTTTCATTTCACAAACTGAACCATCACTTTTGGGATACCAAGGCTCTTCCGGGGAGTAGACACAGGCAATTTCAAAACGCTGTTTTTTACTGCGGGTAAAACCTGCTCCCGAAGGAAAAGCAAATTCCTGACGGAGTCTTTTTCTGAGAGTAAAAAGAAGAGAATCGTTGCAGGCAAGTCCAAGATCATCAATTTTTATCAACGAAGGATTTCTTTTTCCGGCAGCGCCACCGGTGATTATAAGAGGAACGTTTTTTTCTTTGCAGGCGGCGGCCAGGACGCATTTGCTTTGAAGACTGTCGATAGCATCTATGACGTAGTCATATTTTTTATCGAGGATCATATCGCTAGTTGATGCAGTAAAGAAATCTTCAATAGCCAGAACGTTGCATTGAGGGTTGATCGCCAGAATGCGTTCGCGAATAGCGTGAACTTTCATTTTGCCAATGAAGCCGTTCATGGCGTGAATTTGTCTGTTCGTATTAGTGATACAGATGTCGTCGAGATCAACCAATGTAATTGAACCGACTCCCGATCTCGCCAAAGCTTCAGCTGCCCAGGTTCCGACTCCGCCAAGACCAACTACGAGCACGTGTGATTGCAGGAGATTTTTTAATCCCTCTACACCGTACAAACGGGCAATCCCACCAAAGCGCTGGTTGTAATCCTGATAGTCAAATTCAGTCATGGAGTGAATATACAATTTGCCCTTTTCATTTGGAAGGCGCAGGGGAATAATTATAAGCATGTTCAAAGATACCGACTCACTGTATGACCCACGAAATATGTTTATCTGGTTTCTCCTGGCCTTTCAGGGCGGGACGATCAATACCGGAGGATTTCTCACGGTTCACCGTTTTGTTTCTCACGTGACGGGATTTGCCACGCTTGCGGGCGCGGCAGGAGCCCAGGCCCACTGGAATGAAATGCTCGGTATGCTTCTTGTGCCAGTCTCCTATATTACCGGCGCCATGTTTTCGGCCTGGTGTGTGGAAAGAAGACGTATTCACAATCAGACTCCGCTTTATTCTCTCGTTTTTTCGTTCATGCTGGTTAGTCTGAGTTTTATTGCTATTGGCGGCTCAATGGGGCTGTTTGGCGGCTTTGGCGAACCCCTTAATCTCACTCGCGATTATCTTCTGCTTTTTATTCTTTCATTTACCTGCGGATTGCAGAATGCTGTTATCTCCAGCGCTTCAGGAGCGGTTATTCGAACCACTCATTTAACCGGATTGGTCACTGACCTCGGAATAGGGATCGTCCGTATCTTATCGCTTGAAAAAGGCCAGAAACACGAAGTCTTTGCCAATTGGACCCGCCTGGGAATTTTCATCTCTTTCTTCTTTGGGTCTTTTATCAGCGCCATTATCTACTCTAAAGTTCAGTTCTTCGGATTTTATTTACCAGTCTGCATCTGTCTCTTTGTTGCCTTGAGACTGAGAGCGATTAAAAAGCTGTAAAAAATACGGCCTCCCTTTAATGTTTTTCAGGAGCGCCTATAATCCCTCTATCACTTTCAAAGAGGATTTTATGGCATTGGAAAAATTTCAAATCGTTTCACCAAAAGACGGACAATCTGTTGATAATGTCTTTGAAACTCTTTTGATTAATCTCGATCACATTGTAAGCATCAAACCAATCAGAATGGTTGTCGAAGAAAAACTAGTAAAGGGCTACTGGATAAGAACGACGAATGGAAAAAAATATCGTGCAGTTCAGGTTCCAACAAACCTAAGACTTATGCTTGAAGAAGAAGAGATTGTTGGATCAAAAATAGCGCTGAATGTATTAAATGAGGATCTGACTCAAGCGGAACTTCTAAACTAAGTTCTGACAATTTACGCTCAATAAATCCGCCGGCACCACCGGTAATAAAAATTTTTGAAGGCATCGTTTGTTGAACGATGCCTTTTAGTATCGAATCCAGATAAATTTCTTTTGCCCCTAAAATAGCTTCCTCTGTTGTGTGTGGAAGCTCTTTTGCAACATAGTCTTTATTATTCAGAACCGGAAGTTGCGCTCCTTTACCATACGACCCAAGAAATGTTTTTACTCCAGGGAAAATGTAACCGCCCTCAAAACCTTTTGAAGTAATCACATCCATTGTTATAAATGTTCCGGCATCTATCAGAAGAATTTTTTCTTTTTCATGCTTAATTTTTTTGTAAGCGTAATAACCGCAGATGAGACGATCGTCACCAAGTGTTTCTGCGTAATGGACTTTCATATCAAGAAAATAAGGATGATCTTTTGTGTGTCTTCTGGATTTTAGATCTATGGATAAGGTGAGATTGAGGGGAGCTCCCACGTCTGAGGCGATAAGAATATCATCAGCAAGAGGGACGAAAGATTTCAGCGGAACAACTGCAGTGAGTTTTTGCTTTTCAAAAATGCCCACGTGCGGATTGGTGTTTCCGTTATCAATCGTAATGACTCTCATATTATTTCAAATAATCCTCAATAAGCTTCTTTTTTGTCTCATAGAGATTAGTGACAGATTTGCAGAATTTCGGCGGATCATTTTTTCCGATGTGAAGAAGATCATTGATCACCAGAACTTGTCCGTCAGTTTCCTGGCCGGAACCGATACCGATTGTTGGAATGTGAAGTTTATCAGTTATCTTTTTTGCCAATTTTTCTTCTACGCATTCAAGAACGATTGAAAAGCAACCCGCCTCTTCAAGCGCCAGTGCTTCTTTTAATAATTTATCCTGCTCATTTTCGCTTTTTCCATGAGTGTAATATCCACCTTGTTCATGGACCGATTGCGGAGTGAGACCAATATGACCCATCACTGGAATTCCCACTTGAGTCAGTCGTTTGATGAGTTCCAGTTGAAACGGAAAAGCTCCCTCAAGTTTCAATGCTTCAACACCACTTTGCTGGAAAAGAGAGATCGCATTGGCAAGTCCGGTTTCCATTGAAGAATAAGAACCAAAAGGCATATCAGCAACCACGAATTTTCCAGGTGCGCCTTTTTTAACGGCCTTTGAAAATAAAATCATGGTGTCGATCGTCACTTCAATTGTCGTTTCGTAACCAAGAATAACATTTCCCAGACTGTCACCGATAAGAATCATATCCAGCGCTGTTTCATTCAACATTTGTGATGTCTGATAATCGTAGCAAGTCAGCATGTGCAGAGTTCTGCCTGCTGTTGCTTTTTTAAAAATGCGCAACTGGCGTGTGTTCAGTTTAGAATTAGTTTTGGGCGCTAGGTAAGTCATGGGATAAGCTCTTTTTTTAATTTTTCGAATGTTTGAGAAAGCTCTTCTTTCTTCCACTCATTGACCACTTGGGTCCTGATCTGGTCGGCGTCAACTTCAACTTCTTTATAAAACTCTTTATTTTTTATATCAATGAGAATCTGTTCCATCGCCTGATCAAAAGACTTATCCATCAGCAATTTTCGTCCTTTCTGCGATCCAATCAGTGCATTGGGAGAGATGAGATTAAAAAAGGCTTCAGGTCCCAGAGTCACAAAGGCCTGGGAAATGGATTTCAATTCAAGATAACATTCCATGAAGGCCACTTCAGCAGAAACGCCGTTCTTGCGAAGTAAGTTGTAAGACTTTAAAGCACCATAGGGAAGAAGAGAACATAACAGTGATTGTTCTGAAAATAAATCAGCGAGACATTCTTCTTCAAAATGACTTTTGTATAAAGCAGTAAAACCAACATCCTTTGCCAGGGATCGCAATTTTTCTTCACAGAGGGAATCGGGAGCGTAAAATGCCGCGCCTATCTTTCCTTGGGACTCATATTGAAAACGCACTTCACTGGCAATGGCCTTTGGCGCCAGAAGCGAGTGCTGATGGTTTTTATATTTTTCATGTAGCCTTTCTTTAGAGAGGCTGAACCCATGCGCATAAATAAAATGAGAGCCAGGTTGAAGATGACTTGCATTCTTTTGAAAAAAATCAACATGCTTATCATCTGGAATGAGCATGACAAATTCACTGTAATGTTTAAGGCTTTCTGATTCCAGTTCAATAGCTTCAAAACCCAGTGAGCGAGCTTTTGCAAAGGATTGACTTTGTGGCTTCAACGCAATGACAACGGGTCTCTTTGAATCGCGCAGGTTGAAGGCCCACGCTCTGGCCTGTGAACCGAATCCTACAATGACGACAGCATTTTGATTTTTCATAAACTATCCTAAAATTTCTGGCAATGCTTGTGCCTTAAAGCTACACTTATAAGCAGAAAGGGGCCAGTCGAAAGGCATGAAAATTTTAACACGCAAAGAAGCGCAACCATACCAGAATACGTCGTTAAAACGAGGCCATGTTGTCTTTACATCTCTCATTCAATACGACTCGAAGATTTTGTTTCTCGAGTCTCATCTTAAGCGACTTTTACGAGGAGCTGATTTTCTTTTTCCACAAGAACAATGGAAAGAGAAGCAAGGTGAAATTGCAAGCGTTGTGAAGAATGAGTTGGCTGATAAAAAAAATCATTATCTTCGACTTACTATCTTTGATGATCAACTCGTTCTCGAAACACATTTGCGTGAAAATTATTCTGACAACGTAAAACTCACCGAAGCTTTATCAAGAAAAACACCTGATTTAAAACCTTCATTTTTAAAACAGTCCTGCTATCTGCAGGCCGATCTGGAATTGCGTCAAGCCAGTGAAGATGGTTTTGATGAAATACTATTTTTGAGTTACAACAATGAATTGACTGAAGCGAGTACTTCTAACATCTTTGTAGTGACAGATGAAAACGTCATTAAAACGCCGCCTGCAAGCTCAATGGTACTGGAGGGAATTACCAGAGAAAAACTGTCTGAATGTTTGCGTCGTAATAATTTTAAAGTTTTTGAAGAAACTCTCACGCGCTCTGATATTGAGAAGGCAAGTGAAATCTGGTTAACTAATGCTGTGAAAGGCATTCGCTTTGTTTCGCAGTTTCAGAATAAGAATTTTTCCGCCACTGGAAGTGTTTATGAAAAAGCATTAACACTCTTTGGCCGATACGGTGAAAAATATGAATAAAATTTTACGGGTAAAATGCCCACAATGTGCGACAATATTTTCTTATTACGACAGTGAGTTCAGACCCTTTTGTTCTGAACGATGCAAGCTGATCGATTTGGGACACTGGTTTGAAGAAAGCTACCGCGTTCCTGATAAAACAAATAAGAATCAAATCGAGACTGAAGATTATGAGCAAGATCCAGAGAACTACGAGCAAAGCTACACGGAAGAAGACGACGAAAGTGAGCACGAGAACTGATGTCAAATTCGATGATGCTTTAAAGCTCGCTTTCAAACTTGCAGGTGATGCTGGGAAATTGTTATTAAAAAAACAAACTCAGATTTCGTCTCTCAAGATCAAGACAAAGGCCGCGCAAGGAATTGCCTCCAACGCAGATACTGAATCTGAAAAACTGATCATCGATGGAATTAAGAAAAAATATCCGTCTCATTTTATTCTTGCCGAAGAAAGTGCATACACGGAATTTAAAGGCGAGATGTCCCGTTACCAGTTTTTGAAAGAAAAAGAATGGGTGTGGATTATCGATCCGCTTGATGGAACAAATAATTTTCTGAATGGTCTGGATTATTATGGCGTCTGTATTTCTCTGGTTCACTTTGGCCAACCGGTTGTAGGCGTCGTTCTTCGTCCCACTTCTGGAGAATGCTTCTTTGCTGTGAAAGGAAAAGGGACTAAATTGATCAATCTTTGGAAAAAGAATTCTCGCCCGACTTCAATCAAGCAGGCGAGCAATAAAAAAACGCTGAAGAATTCTTTGATGGTCACGGGATTTACAACAGAGAAAGGTGCGGTCTTTGAAGAAGAGTTTACACTTTTTAAAAATATGGTCGGAACTTCCCGCGGGATTCGCAGAATGGGAAGCGCGGCGCTCGATTTATGTTATGTGAGCAAGGGAATCTTCGATTGCTTCTGGGAAAGAGGGCTTGCGGCCTGGGATGTTTCAGCTGCTGGATTGATCTGTCTTGAGTCGGGAGTAAAGGTAACCGATTACAGCGGTCAGAAATTCCATCCCTTTCAAGAGACTATTGTGGCGGCAAGGGCGCCTCTTCATAGCGAGATCTTGTCAAAATTCTCTAATAGCTTATAATTTTTAATGTTAGTTATCCGTTATCCTAGGAAGGGACCGTGTCTGAAACATTACGTTTAATTCTCACCAAATTTACTGATGAAACAATTACTGTTTTCAGTATGCTGCTCCTTCTGACGATGGCAGCTATTGTGGTCTATTGGTTTTATAACAGAAAAAAATTTCATCAACTCTCACATGAAATTCCAGCGAGTGTTGTAAAAAATTATCTCGATTCAATTATTCAAAATTCGACGGCACTCAAATCATCTCTTTTCAGAGGAGGTGGACTTGATATCGGTAATGGCATTCCTTCTGTTGTGCCTGTTGGTGATCTGCCAAGTTCAATGAATATTTCAGTTGGTTCTGCTTCTGAAGAAGTAAACCAAAAAAATGCAGAGATAGCTTCGCTCACGTTAAAACTGAATGATCGCAATAAACAGATTACGGATCTTGAAAAAAGAATGCAGGAACTTGCGGCAAGCTCAGGAAAGGGCGGGGCTGAAGTTGATATTTTAAGAAAAGAAATTTCTTCACTTCAATCACAACTTTCTGATGCGCGTGCCTCAGGCGGCGGCGATGCAAATTTGTCCCGCGATCTTCAAGCCGTGACAAACGAGCGCAATGATCTTCGCGAAAGATTAAAAGAATATGAAATTATCGAAGAAGATCTCGCTAATTTAAAAAGACTTCAACAAGAGAATGATCAGCTTAAAGCTGAGCTTGCGGCCCTTAAGCGCGGAGCTCCTGCTCCAGCACCTAAAGCAGTTGAACCGGTTGCACCAGCAGCAGTCGAGCCTGAACTTGATCTTGAAGCAGAAATGGCCAAGGCTATTGCGGAATCTCAACCTGCTCCGAAGGCAGCACCTCCGGTTATGGAAGTTCCTGAAGTGCCGGTTGTTGAAGGTGAACAAAAATCAGCAGAAGAATTGCTATCTGAATTTGAAAAAATGCTCGGTTAAGAAACGAAGGAGAAATTTATTATGTTCAATACTCAACTTAAATTTCTCCAGAGATGCTCAGTCCTTGCAGCATTAACAGTCAGTTTTTCAGTCAATGCTTCGATAAATGCGACTGAAGTAAAAGATGTTCTTCTTCAAAAATATAGTCTGGAGTATTCAGATAAAAAACAAATGGCTGCCCTTAAGGCTGAAACCTTAAAGCATGGCGGTCAATCCGTAGAAGCTCTTATTGAAGTTATGAAAAACGGAAAATACCCGGACAAAAACCGTTGGGTTGCAACGTTTCTTCTAGGCCAGATTATGGGAGAGAAATCAGCTCCTTTTCTTTCTAAATTCCTGAAACATCCCCACTGGGTAATGAGAATGGCCAGTTTGAAAACTCTTCTCGCCCTAAAGCAGGAAAGTTATGGTTCTCACTATGCGATGTTATTGAATGATGATTCATTCATTGTTCGTTCGCAGGCCCTCGAAAATATCAGAGCTCTCAAAATCAAAACGTCAGCACCTCAAGTCTGGGCGATGCTTTATGATAAGAAAAATTATTATCAGCCTACATTAAATGGAAAAGCGTTGAAAACTAAGCGTTCAAACATTATCAAATCAGTGATTCTGACTGTAGGTGAGTTGCAGTTTGAAAAGGCCAAAGAGCCGCTTTTAAAGATGGCCCAAAAAGATAAATACAACGATATCTTCAATGAAGTTGATGTCGCCTTAACAAGAATCACAGGTAAAAAATCACCTGACAGTGATATCAAATCCAAGAGAGTGTTCTGGCAAAGAATGGCGCTTAACACGACCATTGAATAATTCTTAAATTAGAAATTCTTTTCAGCTTCTTTCGATTTCTTTTCTTCGATTTCCTGAAGCTTAGACTCGATAGCGAGAGCGCGTTCCAGGCGATAGAGAATGGCCCTTTCCAGAATTCCATCACTGCGGATGACTTTCCATCCTTGAAGAAAATCCTGTTCAACTCTCTGGCGTTTAAAAACGGTGACCTTGCAGACTTCTTTGTTTCCGCGATAGCCTTTGACGACGTTAATGATTAATTTAAATTGGGCCGATTTGACGGCGTCGTTGGAACCGAAAGAATCCGCAAAGTTCAATTCGAGTGTGTTGTCGATCCATCTCGTTTTAACTACGCCGGCTTCCTGGTTATAAACTTCGCGGTCGTACTTATTGGTGATCTTTAAAACTTCCTGCCAGACTTTGTTGTAATCAGCGCGATAAACCTGACTTGGAATTTCCAGTTCTTCGCTGACCTGCTTGAAATTCTCATAAGAAGAGCAGCCAGACAAAAGGAAACAGGCCGTCATCCCCACTAAAGAAATCTTTATTACTTGTAAAAAGCTTTTTATCATCTTACAAACATTGTATCTAATATTAAAAAATAGAGAAAGCTAAAAGAAGGACCACAGGAAGTTCAGTATGACTCATACAAAGACCATGGCAGATGTTTTGAGACTTGAAGCAAAGGCACTCGAAAGAGCGGCCATGTTGATGGAAAGTTCAGGAAAAGATCAGGTCGAGAAATTAGTTAAACTTTTTCATGAACTTCAATCTACTGAATCGGCCCTCATTTTTTGTGGAGTAGGCAAGTCCGGCATTATTGCCCAGAAACTAGCTTCAACATTTACATCATTGGGACTGCCTTCATTCTATCTGCATCCCACCGAAGCTCTTCATGGCGATCTGGGGCGCGTGAGAAAATCAGATGCCCTGGTTTTCCTCAGTAAATCGGGTACAACAGAAGAAATTCTAAAACTTCTTCCATTTCTTACAACCAAAACAGAGCACAGAGTGGCCCTCGTTGGTGCTGTTAATTCACCTATTGCAGATGAATGCGGAATTGTTCTCGATTGCTCTGTCGAAAAAGAAGCCTGTTTGAATAATCAGGCGCCCACAACAAGTTCAACATTGGCTCTCGCCATGGGAGATGCCATGGCCGTTCTTTATGAAGCTCTCACAGGAATTTCAAAAGAAGGTTTTGCTGTTAACCATCCGGGCGGAATTCTGGGAAAATCTTTGCGTATGAAAGTAAAAGATTTAATGATCAGGGAATCTCAATGTCCTGTTGTTGAATCAACGCATACTCTTCAGGAAGTCATTCTTCTCATGACTAAATATCCTGTCGGCGGCTGTGCCGTAGTCGACAATGGAACATTCAAAGGCATTCTTGTAGAAGGCGACATCAGAAGAACTTTCACAAAAGACAATGCTGGTTTAAAAACGGCAGTGGCTGAAATCATGAACACAAAACCAACAAGTGTTGGGCCGGAAAATCTTGCTTATGAAGCGCTGGAATTGATGGAAGGAAAATCGCATTCTTTTCAGGTTCTGCCTGTTGTTGAAGACAAGAAATTTCTCGGCTTCATCAGATTGCACGATTTATTGAAAGAAGGTTTTTCGCTTAAGCCTTAATTCTTTTTGCGAATCTTTCGATGCCGTAGAAAACACCTGCCAGAAGCAAAGTCAGCCAAAGACCAAATGTCTGATAGACTGTGCTTTGTCTGGTAAACATTTTCATTTCATAATCGAGTACTGTTTTTTGATTCAGGCCAAGTCTGGTCGACTCAGATCCATCCGGCATGATGATTGTTGTAATTCCTGTATTCGTAGAACGGATCAGGGGAATATTAAATTCAAGCGCTCGCCATTTAGCTAAGAAGAGATGTTGAAGTGGCTCAGCTGTATCGCCATACCACGAATCATTCGTCAGGTTCACCAGAAATTGTGGCGGTGTTGTTTGATTATTTAAAAACTCGCGAAGAAAATTTGAAAAAAGAATTTCATAACAAATCACACTGATGAATGAAATGTCGTTATGAGTTTTGAACATTGGAAATGTTTTTCCTTCGGCAAAATAAGAAACGTTAGTGAGAACTTTACTTAAAGGTTCATTGAGAGGTCCAAACGGTAAGCCTTCGCCAAATGGGATCAAGTGAATTTTACGATAGACTTCCTTCAGCTTTTGATCAGTTCCGAAGAGGAAAGCGGAGTTGTACTGACTTTGCTGATCTCCAGGTCCTTCACTGGGTTTTAAATCATAGCCGCCGATAAAAAGTTCAGATTGAGTTTTTTCGATGATCTGGGAAAGTGTTCCAGGAATGCGCAGGTCGTTGCTGCTTTTCATGACATCACTTGAGATTAAAGTAGGAAAAGCAGTTTCAGGCCACACAATCAGATCGAGCGGTTTAGCTGAGGGTTTTGTGCTCAATTCATAATAACTGTCGAAGACGCTCTTGAGAGAATTAAATTCTCCGCGTTCAGAAGTTATTTTCAGGAAATTTCCGATGTTGGGTTGAACAATTCGGACATTTAGTGGCGGCAGTTCCGGACCCTTGTAAGGTGCTGGTAAAATAAAATTCAAAACAACCATCAAAGCGATGAGCCCATAAGAGAATGCAGGTAATTTTTTGTGTCTGATATGATCAACTGCAGTTAATGCAGCAAAGGCCGCAAGGAAAGAATAAACCGGTACTCCAAAAACAGGAGCTAGTCTTAAAGGCAATTCCGGCGCGAGAGAAAGAAAGCAGTGACCAAGATGAGCGGGGAATTGTTGTGGGACAAATTGCTCAAGGACTACATACAAAATTGCAAGAGCGGCGGGGCTTTTGAGTTTTCTTTGAACTGCTGTGTAAATATAAACCTGAGGAATAATAACCAGAGAAAAAAGCAGACCCAGAAGATGATTTACTGGAAACTGCAATCCTCCGAATTCTTTTAACGTATAGGGAATCCAATAGAAACCAAGCAGGTAAAAACCCAAAGAGAATGTTAAAGCAATCAACATCTGCTTTTTGACTGTGTTTTCTTTTAAAAGAGCAAAGTTGAAGAGAAAGAATCCAACGACTGATCCCAGAAAAAAGGAATGCCCCGAATGAAAAGGGAATCCACTGGCGTAAAAAAGTCCGCCGATGAATGAAATGAATACGTCCTGGTGTCTTGGCAAGTTGGATAATGAATTGAGTTTAGAAATCATACTTGATCGTAAATAATTTGGGATTATTTGCCAATGAGAGACTTTTCACTTTAAACTTTTCATTATGAATTACGATTTCAATTCAAGTGCAGAATCGCTCCATATTCCGCAAACGGCGTACAAACCGGTCAAACGATGCCCGTCGTGTAAGTCTGTTTTTCTCACAGACAATCTCTGTGAAGCCTGTGGTCGTTCACTGATGTACCATCCAATCGGAGACCCATTTGGTCCAAAAAGTTTTTATGGAATTAAAGAGCGCTACGTTGAAGGCCAGCACGCTTTTTACCGCTTTTTTCCTCAGTTTGAAGATAAGACGTCAAAATATGCCAACAGCTATAAAAGAAACCTATCTAAGCGTTTCACAGATCTTTTGGAAGCGTTTCATTCCGATGAAGAGCTGGTGAAGGAAAATCGTAAGCTTTTTTATGCTGAAAGCATGGAAATTATCGATGAACTGTTGCGCTACAATGTGTCTGCGCTCATGATTCAGACGGTGCTTGAAGAAAATGATGCAAGCCTTGTCGGACGTGAACTTCTTTTCTATCTACAAAATACTCAGGCCAATATTCAAGCTGAAAAAAAATGGCAGCAATCATTTTTGGATTTTAAATTGTGGGGCGTTTTGAGAGTGGAATTTGCCTTAAAAGCTTTATTGATAACGGCCACGATTTTATTCATGGCCGTCTATTTACGAGAAATAATTAGTTCGCAATTCGGTAAATGATTTTTCCTTCTTTCGGTTCCGTTGCATTTGCCAGTTGTCTTCTTTGTTCAGGTTCACCGGCAATTTGAGCTGCAAGGCTTAGAGCTGAACCAGCATCAAGACGTCCACCCGTTGCACATTTTCCTTCCATCGTGGGTTCTCTTTTTGCTGAAGCTTTAATGATTTCTTTAATTTTTTCCGTTGAAAGCTGTGGATACTCAGACTTGATCAGCGCCGCTACACCTGTCACGAATGCTGTTGCCTGGCTTGTTCCTGTCAAATACCCAGTACGTCCGTTTTGCAGTGAAGATTTAATTCTGTAACCAGGAGCAAAGATATCAACTCTAGAGCGTCCATAGTTTGAAGAATTCAAAATCTTCAGGTCTTCATCATGAGCTGTAACAGTGATGATGTTTTTCAGACCATAGCTTGCCGGAAAGTACGCTTTCTTGTTGTCATCGATATTTGATTCTTCGTTACCAGCTGCTGCGACAACAAGAATCCCTTTTCTTTCTGCTTCCTTTAAAACACGTAGTTCTTCTGCTGCTGCTTCAGGACCACCACCAGAGTAGTTGATAACATCAACGTTGTGATCAACAGCGTAGCGAAGAGCTTCAACTGTTGAATTTAAATTATCTACGCCTGAGGCGTTTGGATTGTAATACTTAAGAGCAAGAATTTTTACTTCAGGATAAATCGATTTAATGATCCCTGAAACGTGCGTGCCGTGACCGTGATTATCGATCGGCATTCCTTTTCCTTTTCTGTCTTTAGAAAAGTCGACACCAAAGTTCGATGGATCAACTTTACCGTTTTCTACAAAGATATTTTTTTCAAGAAATGGATGCTCGCGATCGATACCTGTATCAACAACGGCTACGACGATTTCTTTTTTCTTTTTAAATTTCTTCCAGGCTTCCAGAAGATTGATGCTTGCAGGATTAGATGGATTTACACCCCAGCTAACATAATTAGAGCTTAGATCCTTTTCATCAAAATAAGGCTTTTCTTCAGACTTAGTGATGACAGTGCGTGGAGCGGGAAGAGATTGAGACATTGCCTGGAATGACAATGTGGCAATCACATGAGCTAAGATGATCTTTTTGAGTGTCAGCTTGTTCATAATAATCCTTTAATGAGTCCGCGAAATAGTCTTTCGCTTATTCTGTTCTCCCCCTAAAAGAGCAAGCTTTGGGCCAAGAGAACAGTCAGTCAAATTAACGGTTTAAGAGAGCTGTCTAAAAATCAATCGAACAAACCTTGGTGAGCTGTCTAAAAAATAGACGCCCACCAGGCATCCATAAAAATTAGCTATAAATTCTTTTATTTAATTGGATTGCAACAACCATAGAGAAGTTGGTCGTTAGCTTCTACCAAAACGTTATATTCATACAAAGTGTCTGACATGCCGTCATTGCACTCAGCTTTGACTACGCTCATCTTAATAGTTTTGTTTCCAATATCATGCGACTCGATCTGAAAAGCGAATCCAGGACCAGTTCCTGCCGCTTCTTGAATTGAGCTGAAAGGATAAAAAGATCTTCCTTCCATTGAAGGAGAGTCGAAGGCCACAACACCTTTTGTATATGTTGTTACTCCCCAGAAAGGCTCAGTGCCTACACAGTGAAGAACGGGAAGAGTTGCAGCTGAGACAGAACCGGCAATCATCGTAAACAGGGCGAAAGTCATTAATGTTTTCATGCGTACTCCTTAGTTATGAGATAGCTCATTTATAGAGCAAAACAGGGGCTTGAAGGGGAAACAGTGAAAAAATGACACTAATTCATTGGCCTCTCAATTGCTTAGCTTAGAGATAGGTGCCACGAATGGTGCCGCCTGAGGATTGGGCGTGCGAGGTATAGCATGAAAAACGGACTTTTTAGATTTTATTTTTTATTTATTCTTCTTTCGATGGGTCTCTTCTCGTGTGAGAACCGGGTCATCGGTCACGACGGAAAAATGCTGCGAAAAGTTCTGGAAGAGGAGCAGATGAAAAAGGAAATGGCCAAACCCAAAAGGCCATTCAAACATTATTCACGATCGGCGAACTTATGCTGATCAAATAAAAAAGCCACCTCAAGGGTGGCTTTTTTAATATGCTGGTGTTGTTGTGAGAAAAAAATCGTGAGATCTAATTAAACGGCCTTGATGAACTTCTGGTTTTCTCTTTCCTGCTCTTCAGCGTGTGTAATACAAAGAGTTGTCCATGGCTGGTTTTCCAGACGTTTCTCGCCAATGGCTTCATCGCACTCTTCGCAGTGGCCATAAGTGCCCTGCTCAATTCTATAAAGAGCGTCGTCAATGGCCTTAAGCTTGCCGAGTTCTCTTTGTCTCATGTTAAAAGTGACTTGTTGGTTAATAACACTTGTTGCTAGATCTGCCTCATCAGCAAGGTCATCCGGAGATACAGTCAAGTCTTCAGTCGAACGAAGAATACCGCCGTTCATGATTCTTACTTTAGCCTGCAGGAGTAGTGTTTTAAACTTTTCCATTTTTGCCTTCTCCACACATTCCTCCTTGAATTAGAGCTCTCTTCCATTATTTTGTGAGCTCAGTAGTAGTGTCATGCAAGTTATAAACTAACGCATGGGACGCAACAGAATAAATTGTACACTGGATTTTATTTTTGACACAAGGGAAAAAACTACCATTTCCTTTCAGTAATCCGCCGCGAATTCGTCTAAGATATGGACAATTTGAGAGGACAAAAGTGTCAAAAAAGTTTACAAGAAATCCACTGATGATTAACATAGGTGAAGCTTTAAGCACGTATAGTTTTTGGAGATAAGTAATGCACGCTGAAGAATATCTGGCCCTGGTCCGCGAATGCAGAGATGAAGAAAGAATGTTTCAATTCCTGAAGGAAGATAAGCCGGGTGTTGCTCTTGAGCTTGCGAAGTCTAAAAACGTGACTCCAAGAATTCTCGATATCCTTACTCGCCACGTTTCTATTACCGTTCGTCACGAAGTTGCAAAAAACCCTTTAACTTCTGTTGATACACTGAAGAGACTTTCAAGCGACAAAGACATGCTGGTCAGAGATTACGCAAGAAGAACTCTGAAAGCAGTCGAAGCTCACCTTTAATTCTTACTGATTTTTATGATCCCGCCAGCTTCTGCCTTCGCGGTTTTTAACCGTTCGTTGCCATTTTTGGACAGCGGCCTCATGTTGTTCATATGTTTCTGAAAAAACATGTGTGCCATCGTTCATACTGACAAAGTAGAGGTAGTGGTGCATTTCCGGCCGCAAGACCGCTTTGATGGCATCAATCCCTGGGTTGCAGATAGGACCGATTGGCAAAGCTGAGAGGGTATAGGTGTTGTAATCGGTCGGTGCGAGTAAATCTTTCTTTGTCAGGTTCCCTTTGTATTTTTCATACACGCCATAGATTGTCGTCGGGTCTGATTGAAGACGCATTTTCTTTTGAAGTCTGTTTAAGAAGACACCCGCGATCATGGGTCTTTCTTTTTTATCACCAGTTTCTTTTTCAACCATCGAAGCAAGTATCAGCACCTGTTTAGGCGTGAGATGACCAATTGTCATATCGATATCGGCCGTCTTCTTTTTGAATTGGTTTACCATCGTTTTGATCACTGCTTTCGCCGGAAGATTAGGACTGAAATCGTACGTTTCGGGATAGAGGTAGCCTTCAACAGAATCAGCATCATTGATTCCCAGTTCTTTTAAAAATTGTTTGTCTCTCGCAAGAGTGATGAAATCTGAATAAGACGTAATTTTATTCTCTTCAAGCATCTTGGCGATCTCGAACATGTTTCTGCCTTCAGGCACTGTGAACAGCATCGCTGCACTTCTTTCGTAGATCAATGTATTAAAAACATCGAGCAAATTTGAATTATGTCTGATGATGTAGTGACCAGCTTTAAACTTTGTCATGACTCCTTTTATCTGGGAATAGCGATGAAAGAGTCGCGCTGATTTAATGAGCTGTTGTTTTGAAAGGCGAGCATTAATAGAAGAAAAATTCTCGCTTGGACTAATGAGGAAGTCTGCATCCGGACCTGGATATCTCCAGACGACAGCTGTGTAATAAACCCTGAGTGCCACTAAAAGGAGGGCAAGCACAGGAGCTCCGATTAAAAAAAGAGTGTGTTTTTTTGTCATAATATCTATAGGTTAATTGAGGTAGCAGACCTTTCCTATAAGTGGATATAAATTCCTAGTTATAAATACAGGAGTCTACCCTAGAATGAAGCGATGGAGATTTAAAAATGAAATTTCTTTCTCTCATTATAATACTATTTGGACTGATACCTGCCTCCTTCGCTCAACAATGTAAATCATCTAACACATCACTGAACTCCATCGTCCATCTTGCCAAGAGCGGATTTTCTTCTGCGTGTATGCTTCAGCGTGAAGAGTATAAATGCGCTGATCTGGAAGCCGAGCTAGAAGGTGAAGATAAAAAGAAAATCATTCAGTGTGATTCAAAATCAATTGAAGAAAATAAGTTATCAAATATGAGTCTCACTTCCTGCGTATGGAACGGAATTAAATTGTCCGGTGAGCAACTGGTTGACTTGGTCAAGCTGCCGGGCCAACTTGCTGAAGCAGTGGCGAAAGGTTTTCACGATACACAATTGTGTAATGCCAGCATCGATAAAAAAAGAGAACTACTGACTGCTTTTAACCTTTCCATTAAAGATTCTCGTTTCAAATTAAGTGAACAATTTCTTGGGCGTTGGCTAGAAGAAGCGAGTTGCGCGGAAGTCGATAAATTATTGTGGGCGCGCTATCAAAATTATCAGAATGTTCTGATGAACGAAAGAATAGCTGCTATCAACACAGGTAAGAAGCCTGCTGAGCTTGAGGCTGCGAAAAAAGATCAGGGGCCGGGCATTGCCGAGCTGTTGAAATCGGCCATTGCTGCCGCTCAGGTTCGCTATGAATGTTATACACCGAAAGTGAAAGCAGAAATGGTTTGTGCTGGGGTGACTTCTCTTATTACAGATACGGTGATGGGGATGGGAATCAAATCGGCCGTCACAAAAATTACTGCGGTTGTTAAATCTAAAAAAGCTCTCGGCAATGTCAATCGCGCGGTTGCGGCCGGAGAGAAAGTGAATTTAACTGATGCGGCCAGATTAACGAATGCTGATCGAAAAAAAGCAGCGGCGATGATCCTCAGTGAAAACGGCACCAAAAGAGTTTTAACAGATGCCGAAGAAAAAGCGTTGATTCGCGCGCATGAAATTGGAAAACCTGACCGTGGGTATTTTACTTATACTCAGGACGATCTCGCTCAGAAAGCACGCATCCTTAAAGAAGCAGGATTTTCGGCGCAAGAAAGAAGGGCCTTAATGGAAGCTGGAATTGCCGGTGAAATTAAAGATCCCTGGTATATCAACGCCATTACAACTCACTTTAAAAAAGTTCTGGGAGTGGAGAATTTCAGCGCTGAAAAATCAGCTGCCATTTTAAAGGTACAGACGCTTCCTGCAACAACCTCAGAAGCTTTCATGAAGGCCAACCCTAAAGCGATTCTTGAAGCCGCAGGATTCAGCCGCGCTGAAATCGATGCCATTCTTGCTGCGAAAAAAACAGAAGAAATCAGACTGGCCAAAGGATTGCCTTACAAAGAACCGGTTGTTGCTGTGACAAAAGTCGCAGCTAAAACGAATGCAGCTTCTTCGACTTCTTCAACTACTGCTGCTGAAGTTGTCGCTCCGATTATCGCCAGTCCTGCTGACAAAGCAGCAAAGTTAGGAATGAAAGAAGCTTTAAGTGAAGCTGAAAAACTTCGCCTGCCTCGTGATGCAAAAGGAATGAGACTTAAAGCGAACGGTAAGGATGTTATCGCTGGTCCAGGTGAGCTGGAAGCGGCCAGTGAATACTATTTACGGGCGGCTAAACTTGAAAGAGAAGCTGCGGAAGAAGCCTATAGAAAGAAAAACAGAACCTTGAAGGCAGACGTGAGTCTGATCAATCAGCCGTTGAAAAATGCAATCGAAGCAAGTGTTAAAGGCGATGGCACTGTCGCTAAAAAAATTGTCGCCGATGCGCTGGACTCAAAGGGAAATCAAGTCCGGAATATAAATGAACTCGTTTATCATATTTACAATGAAATCTATCTTGCCCCTGCAGGAACGGAAGCCGCTGCTCAGTTGAAAAAAGCTAACTTAAAAAAAATGCTGGAAGAAATAAAAGCACAGAAAGGCGATCAGTTTCTTACCAATGGAAACAATGGAGTTTTCCGATCAATGTCTGGTTGGGCGAATTCGAATTAAGAACGGATAAAATCTTCGAGAATGATCGTCGCTGAGACACAGTCGATCATAGTGAAATCGATTTTAAAATTAAACTGAGCGGAATTCTTCATGCGTTCTTCGGCCGCTTTTGTTGTCAGCGTTTCGTCCTGCTCAAAGAACTGCAATAGAGGAAAAGCAGTCTGAAGTAGCACACCGAAATTTTTTATCATCTTTGTCGTTTCGCTTTCTTTTCCATCGATAAAATAAGGCACTCCCAAAACCAGAACCTCCACCGCTTCTTCATCGATTATTTTTTTTAGTTGTTCAATGGTGTCTGTCTGAGACTTGAAAATGATCTTCTCGCCTATATAGGGAAAAGGGTCTCGCCCGGGGCAGAAAAAAGCAGTGCCAACTACTTTGGTCCCGAAATCGATGGCCATTATCTTTTTATTAACAAGGACCTTAAAACGTTCATACGATGCAAAATCTAGCATATAGAGCGCTTATAGCGCATTAAGTAGGGCGGGACAAGCCGTATTTTCAGGTCTTATTTCTTGACAGAAAAATGTCAAAGGTTAATATAGAAGTATCAAAAACGTCCCCCGACCATTCACCGAAAAAATCAATAAATAAGAGGTTTCAACAAATTCGGTTTTTCAATTAATTCTTTTTTATTTTTTTCAAAATATTTTACACGCAAAACAGGAGTCACCTTCAAATGCATCTCAACGATCTCAGAGAAAAAGACATCGCCGAACTCACAACGATGGCCGAAGAACTACAAATCGAAAACCCAAGTAACTTAAAAAAACACGAACTGATTTTCGCCATTCTGAAAGCGACAGCGAAAGAAGATAAAGGGATTTTCGGAAACGGTGTTCTCGAGATTCTTCCGGATGGTTTCGGTTTCCTCAGATCGCCGCTTTATAACTACCTCCCGGGTGCAGATGATATTTATGTTTCTCCTTCACAAATCAGAAAATTCGGTTTGAGAAAAGGGGACTCTGTTGAAGGTGAAATCAGACCACCAAAAGAAGGCGAGCGCTATTTCGCTCTTGTAAAAGTTAACGAGATCAACTCTCAGTCTCCTGAAAAACATAAGAAGACAGTTCTCTTCGATAACTTGACTCCACTTTATCCTGAGAAAAAAATCAATCTTGAATACGCTCCGACAAACTACTCAACTCGTTTGATCGATTTGTTTGTTCCTCAAGGTTTTGGACAACGTTGTTTGATCGTTGCTCCTCCAAAAGCTGGTAAGACAGTTCTTCTTCAGGACATCGCAAACGCCATTACGACAAACCACCCTGATTCAGTTCTGATCGTTCTTCTGATCGATGAACGCCCGGAAGAAGTTACAGACATGAGAAGAAACGTAAACGCAGAAGTTGTTTCATCTACTTTTGATGAACCAGCATCACGTCACGTTCAGGTTGCGGAAATGGTTATTGAAAAAGCAAAACGTCTGACTGAAGCAGGAAAAGACGTTATCATTCTTCTCGACTCAATCACGCGTCTTGCCCGCGCTTACAACACAGTTGTTCCACCGTCTGGTAAAATCCTTTCTGGTGGTGTGGACTCGAACGCTCTTCACAAACCAAAAAGATTCTTCGGTTCTGCTAGAAATATTGAAGGTGGTGGATCGCTTACGATCATCGCTACTTCTCTTATCGATACAGGTTCGAGAATGGATGAAGTTATCTTTGAAGAATTCAAAGGTACAGGTAACTCGGAAATTCAACTCGACAGAAAACTTCTTGAGAAAAGAATTTTCCCGGCTCTCGACATCAACAAATCATCAACTCGTAAAGAAGACCTTCTTATGGCGCAAGCTGATCTTCAAAGATCATATCTGCTCAGAAAAGTTCTTCACGCAATGGCTCCAATCGATGCAATGGAATTTGTTCTTTCTAAAATCACTAAGACAAAAACCAATGCAGACTTTTTGGATTCAATGAATTCTTAATTAATTTATGAAAAAAAGTACGCTTAAAAAGATTATTCTTCTTATCACTCAACAATACGCTTCGATTGGCGGCCAGGCCGTCATCGAAGGCGTCATGATGAGATCTCCCAATGCCTTTGTCGTAGCGGTCAGAAAACCGGACGGAGCAATCCGTTTAAGACGCGACCAATGGTTTGGGCTATCTAATAAACTAGCCGTTTTAAAAAAACCTTTTCTTCGTGGCGTCCTCGTTCTCATTGAGACGATGGCCAACGGAGTTGTCTCTCTTAACTATTCAGCGAACATCGCTATGGATGAAGAGAACAAGAAAGAAGCTTTGAAAAAAGGGATGACGGAAGCTGAGTACGAAAAAGACAAAAAATCAAAAGAGAAAGTAGGATTTGCCACATTTGTGTCAATTGCCTTTTCGTTTGCTTTTGGAATTGGCTTATTCGTTTTCCTTCCTCACGCACTGACTGCACTGATTGAAAAATTCAGTGGGGCCAAGTGGGATCTTCAAAGCTGGCAGTTCCATGCGATAGACGGAACGATTAAAGCCTTTATCTTTTTAACGTATATCTGGTTGATCAGTTTTCTTCCGGACATCAAAAAAGTATTCCAGTACCACGGGGCTGAACACAAATCGATTTCGACGTTTGAAGCTGGTGAAGAACTCACTATTGAAAACGCCAGAAGACATCCGACATTTCACCCTCGCTGTGGAACGACCTTTATTTTCTTTTTGATGTTTGTTTCAATTATTCTATTCGCTGTCATTTTTGCCATCGTTCCGATCGGTGTAAATGCACCGGTAGTAGTAAAGCACCTCTATGCAATGCTTTTTAAAGTAGCACTGACACTCCCGATAGCCGGAATTTCTTACGAGTTAATTAAATTTGTAGGAAAGGATCCCAATTCGACTTTGGGAAAAGTTCTAAGCTACCCGGGAAGACTATTACAAAAACTAACGACGAGAGAACCCGATGACCGCCAGCTTGAAATTGCTCTGGCGAGCATTAAAGCGGTCTTGTTCCTTGAAGAGAAATACAACTTGAAAGAAGCGAAAGAAAAAACCATCACTGTTGATGAGATCGATTTCTCTCTTCTTTCTGATATTGAAAACAGTAATTTTAAACTTAAAGATTTTTTAGAAGGCTAATTTCCCATGTCGATGTTTGATAAGTTAGAAAATGTTGTTAACCGTTACGAGCAATTAACTGAAAAGCTCGCTGACCCTACGATTTATGACCGCCAGAAAGAATTCAGAGAAATCTCATCTGAGCGTTCAAACATTGAAGAAGTAGTTAACGTCTATAGAGAATACAAAAAATTAAAAAGCGATCTTGAAGGTTCCAAAGAAATTCTTCGCAATGAAAAAGACGAAGATCTTCGCGAAATGGCCAAAGCTGAACTTTCAGAACTGGAAGCTCAGGTCGGGCCAATGGAAGAGAAATTGAAAATTCTTCTCCTTCCGAAAGATCCTCTTGATGACAGAAACGTTATTATCGAGATGAGAGCTGGGGCCGGTGGCGACGAAGCTTCAATCTTCGTAGCTGACATGTTCCGTCTTTATCAAAACTATTTCCGCCACCTCGGCTACAAAATTGAAGTTGATTCAATGTCTGAAGGTGACCAGGGACTAAAAGAAATTATTTTCACCGTCACTGGTGAAAAAGTTTATTCAAAACTTAAATGGGAAGCGGGAGTTCACCGCGTTCAACGTGTTCCAAAGACTGAAACGATGGGACGTGTTCACACTTCAACGATCACCATTGCGGTTATGCCTGAAGTGGATGAAGTTGAATTCGAATTAAATCCTAACGATCTTCGTATCGACGTTTATCGTTCAGGTGGATCGGGTGGTCAGTCCGTCAACACAACTGACTCTGCTGTTCGTATTACTCACATTCCGACGGGTATGTCGGTGGCCAACCAGGATCAGAAATCGCAGCTCAAAAACAAAGAGAAAGCGATGAAGATTCTCCGTTCGAGAATTTACGAGCAAATGGTGAAGGCTCAAAAAGATGAAATCGATTCTGAACGTCGCGGCCAGATCGGAGAAGGTGACCGTTCGGAAAAAATCAGAACTTATAACTATCCTCAAAACAGAATTTCTGATCACAGAATTGGTCTGACTGTTCACAATCTAGAAGGTGTTATGAACGGCGATCTGGGAGATATCACAGATGCGCTTATCGCTCACCACCAGGCTGAACTGATGAAAGGCCAAGAAGACTAAGAGGACTAAAAAGTCATGACAATCAAGAGATTGGGCGAGTATTTACAGACTCTGTACAACGAAGAAAAAAAATCGCTTCTTTCTCATTATCCTGGCCTCACTCTTCATCGTCTTAAAAACGATATCAAGCTTCACGCCTTTTTAAACGGAGTAGACTCAGAGGAGCTTTTTGAGTTTCCTTATCTGCCGAGCAGAACAAACCCACTGACTATCTTTTTTGAAAAATTAAAAGAGGGCGTTCCTCTCGAATACATTACTGGTTATGCGTATTTTTACCGTTCACTATTTAAAGTATCGCCGGATGTCCTTATCCCTAGAAGCGAAACTGAAATCCTGGTCGAACTTGCAACCCAGGAAATTGCCAGAAATTACAAAAAAAAGAAGTGCAAAGTTATCGATGTTGGAACAGGTTCCGGCATTATTGCTTTGACCCTTATGATGGAAGACGTGGCAGAGCTGGATGTCGTCGCCACGGATATTTCTGAAAAGGCCCTGACACTGGCGAAGGAAAACTTTTTTAACCTTCGTTATGCTATTTCTGCCAAGCACAACATTACCTTTCATCAGAGCGATCGCCTTGTGAACGTTGAGGGGAATTTTGATCTGATTCTATCCAATCCGCCCTATATTAAATCGCGTGCGGATCACGATTCTGTACATCATCAGGTACTTAGTTATGAACCTGCCATGGCATTATTTTTGGATGACGGGGTCTACGATCTTTGGTTCGAAGACTTTTTCCGTAGCATTTTCAAGAAACTGAATGACGACGGCACCAGCTTGATCGAGGGTCATGAAAATCACCTTGAAGGCCTGGCACACATCGCAAGCAAAGTAGGGTTTGCAAAAGTCGAAGTGATCAAAGATTATACCGGCAGAAATCGCTTTTTAAGAATGAGAAAGCAACCTTAATAAATAGAGGACAGCAATGGACAAATTAATTATCAGCGGACCTTGTACACTTTCAGGAAACGTACGCATCTCTCGCGCGAAAAATGCTTATTTGCCTATTCTCGCAGCTGTTCTACTTTCGGATAAACCGATTCATTTAAAAAATATTCCTGAACTTCAGGATATCAAAACGATGATCAAGCTTCTCTCCAATCTTGGAGTGACTGTGACTAAAAATGGTAACGTCACTACGTTTGATGCCTCGACATTGAATTCTCACGAAGCCACTTACGACCTCGTTAAAACAATGAGAGCGTCTATTTTTGTTCTTGGCCCACTTCTGGCCCGTCTCGGGAAAGCAAAAGTTTCACTTCCTGGTGGATGTGCCATCGGAACGAGACCTATCGATCTTCACTTAGTGAACCTTGAGAAAATGGGTTGTGAAATTCATTTGAATGCTGGGTACGTTGAATCGCACGTCAAAAAAATGCAGCCCACGCATTTGCGTCTGGATTTTCCTTCTGTTGGTGCTACTGAAAACCTTATGATGGCCGCTGTCTTTGCTGACGGAACAACGACCATTGAAAATGCGGCCCTTGAGCCTGAGATCGATGATCTTGCCAATTTCCTCAATGCAATGGGGGCAAATGTAAAAGGAATCGGAACACAGAAGCTGGAAGTCACAGGAGTAAAAAGCCTTAAGGAAGTTACATACGAAGCAATCGGCGACCGTATTGAAGCTTCAACTTATCTGATGGCCGCACTAGCAACTGGATCAAATATCACGATTGAAGGAATGAATCCGGTTCACCTGCAATACGTGATTGATGTTCTTCGCAAGATGGGTGCGAAAATTGAAACGACTGACGACAAGATCATGGTTTATAAAAGTGAGCTCAGAGGTTGTCAGGTTGATACAGCACCGTTCCCTGGTTTCCCGACCGATGCTCAGGCACAGCTCATTGCTCTTTGTACCCAAGTGAAAGGCATTTCAGTTGTCACTGAAAATATCTTTGAAAATCGATTCATGCACGTACCGGAACTTATCCGTCTGGGTGCTAATATAACCCTTAGAGGGAAAATCGCCGTAATCGAAGGCGGAAGTCAGCTGACTGCAGCTCCGATTATGTGTACTGATTTAAGAGCTTCAGCAGCGCTTATTATCGCTGCCCTGGCGACCAAAGGAGACACTGAACTACAACGTGTTTACCACCTGGATCGCGGGTATGAAAAACTGGAAGAAAAGTTTGCTCAGCTTGGTGCTAAAATCAAGAGAGTCAAGGAATCAAAGGAATAAGAATGAGCGGAGACTGTCTATTTTGTAAAATTATCAGCGGATCGATTCCTTCAAAAAAAGTTTTTGAGAACGATCATGTTTATGCTTTCGAAGATATTTACCCGCAAGCTAAAGTTCATTTGCTGTTTCTGCACAAACAACACACAGCTAATGTCATTGAAATGGCCGAAAACCCTCAGCACATCGCTGAAGTCTTTAAGGGCATTTCTGAGTATACTGCCACTCTGCCACTTTCAAAGAGCGGTTTTAGAGTTGTCACGAACCTTGGTCCTGACGCCGGTCAGACCGTTTTTCACACTCATTTTCACGTCGTGGGTGGTGAACCTTTAGGTCACTTCGGAAAACGTTCCTAAGCATTTCATTTTTGAAAAAATCAATGGATAAGGCCGCGCTCAAAAGGCGCGGCCTTTTCTTTTTTGTTAAAGCTCTTTTATCAAGGAGTTTTTATGAAATGTATTTTTATTCTTTTCTTCACCCTCGCATTGGTCTCTTGTAAAGGAACAAAAAATCAGACATCGCAGTCACAAGTTGTTTCAGGCTATGAGCAAAAAGCTTTTTTAGTTATTCCTCACAATGATGATTTTTCCATTCTTCGTGAAAAACTTCTTCAGTTAAAACTCAATCAACATCTGAAAATCAATTCCGACATTAAACCAGAGCCTCTTGATGAATTTAAAATGGCCTCTGAGAAATTTGAAACTAATCGCATGGAGCAACTTGAATTCGAGAAGCTGCTCAATTCATCTGCTGAAGTTATCGTTTCTTATTCAGATCGCACCGAGATTTTTTTTGTTCCAACTGGTATTCAAAAAGATCAGGCGCTGATGGATTTAAAATTGAAAGCTGAAGAGGGCAGAGTTCTCGACTGGAGCGAAGGTACGCCCGGTGTACTTTCCAAGGGGACGTCTTATTATATTCTTTCTTCTTCAAAAGAAGACATGCTGGCCAATGATCGCAAATTATCAGTAGAGAAGATGCAACCTTCCACTGAGGCAAATAAATCGTTTCAATTTTATCCATCACAAAAAATTACCATTCAATATTTTTTCGACTATTTTAGAAAAGAGACAACTGTTGTGGACCTTCAGTCAAAAGTGAGAACAACTTGCAAACCGGATATGAGAGAAGCAGGGCTTTGTGATGCTTGTCAGGCCCAAATCGAAAATACGACGGGGCGCCTTGTTCCTGAAGCCTGGTCGCTGAACAATCTGGGGCTCGTTCTTCTCATCAACGGTAAAGAATATTCTGTATCTGACTTTTCACCGGTAATTTCAGAAAAACCTGATTCAGTGACAGTCACCCTGGATTTCGCCCGAATGAAACTCCCTAAGGATATTGAAGTGAAAATTCTTGGGCCTAGAATTGCTACACAAAGTAGAGTGGCAACAGCATTCAACTATTCAGGCTATTGTCCTGTCACTTTTTCTTCCAATGTGCTGGATCTCACACCGGTGGCGAAAATGACTTATCAGATGAATGTCTACGGAAGAAAAATACGGCTATAAAAAAGGCCTCGTAAGAGGCCTTTATTTTTTTATAAATTTAATCCCTCAAAGAGAGACGAAAGCAGAGCTTTTTGCAGGCGGGTGAGTTGATAAACGTTCGCCATAATCAAAACCGGGCTCTTTTTAATTGAACCACAAATAACCAACTGGCCCTTCTCTTTGTTGTAATCAGTAATTTCGAACAAGTTCCCAAATTCTTTTTCGTAGCTCTTTAAAACCATTTCATCCATCTCATCACATGACGTGATTTCCGGATAGCGGTCTCCTTGAACTTTTACTTTAACAAGTTTGTTTTTCTCGTTTTCGTTTTTAGATTTAATTAAATCGTTATAGATAAGCTTCAAATTGGCCGCGCCTAAATTGGATCTAAGCAGAAACCAAAGTTCTTCAAAAAATCCTGAGCGATCATTCGGCCATAGACCGAGCAAGTGATTGCGTACCTTAAATACTTCTTCAATCAAAGAAATGTTATTCTGGAGAATCCAGTTGTCTCTCATTCGATCAAAGATTTTTTTTCCTTCTTCGTAATTTAATTTTTCAAATTGTTCGACGCTTAGACCGAATTCAGAGTTTGAACGAATCGGATAGAATTTGATTTCGCTTTCAAGCGCAGACATAAAATCGTCGCTCTTTAGCTCTTCCGTAAAAATATAACCTTGAAGGGCAAAGTTTTTTGCTTCAATCAGATCCACAATTTTGCTGGAAGGAGTTTCGCCGGGTTTGAACGTCTTAACGACGCCCTGATCCTGGTTTTTGGTAAACAACAGAGTAAATTCCATTTTTCTTCTTCTATTAAGAGGGGCCTTCTTTGGCCGAGAGTTTAAGTTAAGTAATAGTCTAGCTGAATCCTTTTTGGATGGGAATAACTCCCTAGGTAAAAAAGTGCGAATTCGCCCATTTTTTAAAGGTCGTATACACTGGAATTAATGGGAAAATTCATCCTTTTACTATTCTTGTTCTTAGTGCCATGGAAGGGGAGTCCCCAGGACGAGCGTTATTTCCGTCAGATCTTCTCCGGTGAGCTTTCCAAAGAGAAGGGCGGGGCAGAAGATAAGAAATACTCTTTCTATATTCACACCCCGTATTATGAAATCGATTTGAACCGCGACAAGGCTCCTGAAGAGCTTATCTTCGTCAAAAAAGACAGTGAAGACTGGTTAGAGATTTTTGAGAAGAAAGCAGGTGAACGCAAGAAAATTTTCAGTTATCGGTTCGAAACGAAAGGTTACGATTCTGAATTGTATCGAATTGAGATGAAAAAGCTTTCTCCTTCAGCTTCAATACTCATTCTCTATTACTACGAAGGTGTGAGCAAATATACAGAGATGCAGAGTACATCCCGCATCTATGCAATCACCATTGATAACAATGACCTCAAAACACTGAATGGCTTTAAAGGGCCTTCTTTTTTTGAGGAATACCGTTCGCTCAAAGGGCATTACCACTTACGAAATTATCAGGTTTATCTTCAGGATTTAAACAATGATGACGTCAAAGAACTCATTGTGAAATTTCATCTCACAAGCCAGGTTTTCCTGTATGAAGGGAATGGCAAATGGAGAACGTTCGCTAATTAAGAAGCTTTTGGGTAATCTTCATCTTCTTCAACATCACGGTTGTTGCTGTCTGCCTTATAAGGTTTGAATTGATGAGTCTTTGGAAAGTAATCTACTTTCGCTGAGGCTTCACCACTTTTCATTTTCTTGCTTACGACAATCCAGAGCGCGGCCGGAAGGGCCAGCAGGAAAATCATCGGACCAATATATGAATAGGGTGTGGAAGGTGCAGTTGTTTTTGTAGCGATGTTCGCGGGCACTCTTTTAATCTCTGCTTTGTGAGCGGCGATTTCGTGCTTATGAAAATCAAAACCTGAATTATCTTTCTTGGGAATGCTGTCTTCCAAAGAAACTTCTGTCAGCGGCTCAACCGATGGTGCTCTCTCTGCAAAAGCCTGATGAATCGTCAGACCGGCCGTAGCTAAAGAAAGAAAATAAAGTGCAGAAAAAAGCGGTTTCTTCATGAGACAACTCCTAATGCAATCTTATCGTGCTTTCTGGAAAAAATTTAAGCTGAAAAAATATGCCTAGGTGGATTGGTCAGGTATTCCGTGATTCCAGGTCTTCCAGCTCCTGGTAAAGAGCGAGCAGCCTTTCATCCAAAACGGTCTGTGCATCCGTCAGAATTTTAAGTTCCTGGTTTTTGGGATCGGCCAGCTTGGTGTAATCTAGGCCCGCGATTTTTTCTTCAATAATTTTAACTTTGTTTTCTGTCGATTCAATTTCTTCGTAAATAGTTTCCAGGCGCTTTTTCTCTTTGTTGGAGAGTTTTGCCTGGGCAGTTTTGGCTTCTTCAACAACAGGAGTGCTTTGCGATTGCTCAGATTTAGCAGCTTCTTCCGCCAGCTCTCTTTCAACTTCGACCAGATCCAGGTAAGGCGCAACCTGATCATAACCGCCTTCAAAGTTTTGTAGATTTTTATTTTCCAGCAGCCAGACTTTATTAGTGACAGTACTGAGGAAGGCGCGGTCGTGAGAAATGAGAATCACTGCGCCCTGAAATTCGGCCAGTTTCTCTTCGAGAATATTTATCGTTTCGAGATCGAGATCGTTGGTTGGTTCATCGAAAATTAGAATATCACCGGTCTTTGTGAGGTTGAGAGCAAGTTGCAATCTGCTTTTTTCACCACCTGAAAATGTTTTCAAGGGGCGGTGAATATCGTCGCGATGGAAAAGAAAGTTTTCAAAATATGAAATTACATGCCGCTTAGAACCGTCAGGTAAAGTGACAAAATCAGATCCGTCTCCAAGCAATTCGTAAGGGGATTGATCGACTTCAAGTTCATCTCTTTTTTGAGAGAAATATTGAATCTGAAGATTTTCAGCAGTTTTCATTATTCCGCTATTGGGAAATAATTCATTTCTGATCAGTTTTAACAATGTCGTTTTACCAACACCATTTTTTCCAAGCAGACCGATCTTATTTCCTTTATGGATTTCGCCACTGATATGTTCAAAGAGAGGCGACTGTGAAGGATAAGCGAAGGTCATATCATCGAAAGAAACCAGAACTTTTGTCTGACGATTGGATTTCTGCAATGAGAGATCCAGCGATTTTTTAGCTTCGCTTTTAATTGTGGAAACTTTTTGCTTAAGATCGAGAAAGTTTTCAACGCGTTTTTTACTTCGGGTTCCGCGCGCTTTAATCCCTTGTCTCATCCAGGCTTGTTCTCGCTCTAAATTATTTTTTAATTTATTAAGGAGACTGAGTTTGGATTGCTCTGAACGCTGTAGAAAATCGAGATAGTCAGTATAAGAACCGCTGAAGCTTTCGATACGTCCATGCTGGATATGAAAAATTTTTCTCGTCAATTTTGAGAGGAGAAAGCGGTCGTGAGTGATGAGCATGAAAGCTTTTGAAGTGGCATTGAGTTCGTCTTCGAAAAGCTTGATGGTGTCGATATCGAGATGGTTCGTGGGCTCATCCCAAAGGATGAGGTTCGCCCGGCTGGAAAGCCCAAGACTTAGAAGAATCTTTTTTTGCTCACCACCGCTCAGGTCGCGAACTTTTTTGTTGAGATCTTCGAGTCCGAAATATTTCAGATAGGATTCATAGTTATGAACAAGATCCCATCCATGTTGCTCTTCAAAGTCATGGAGAGATGTCTCAAAAACTTTTTTTAATTCAGGATAAAAGACAAAGAAATAATCCTTTAAGGAGAGTTCAGAATTGTTATCTAAAGGCAGTTCCTGAGGAACATAAAAGAGCGAAAATCTTTTTGCTTCATCGCCATCGCCTTTTGCTTTATTAAACTCAAAAGGGGGGGATGTATGGTCAGGCACCAGATCGCCTGTGAGGATTTTAAAAAGTGTCGATTTCCCTTTTCCGTTCAATCCTAATAGACCGATGCGATCACCAACCGAGACTGAAATCTGGGCGTTGTTGAAGATGACTTTGGGGCCAAAGCTTAAGTGAATATTCTTTAAAGTGCAGAGCAAACTCATGGATGGATTATAGAGAGAGGAAGGGAATCAGGCAAATAATTCCCCCTTCACAAGATTGACTTCGTATATGTGTTAAAATCTATTTAATAAAGGCCCTGCAGAGGACCCTATGAACCTACCGGCGATTGCCAAACAAACCTATGATCAGTTGAAAGAACAAGCTTCTTTCTCTAAAATCACAGATTTTGTTGTCCATCATTTAAAGAAAATCTCTTCTCCCTTGGAGAGAGCAAGGTTCGTTCACCACGTCGTTGACGATTATAATCGTTCTGTTTTCTCTCATCCCCTTGTTAAGCAGTATTCTCCTTGTAAAGCGGGTTGCGCTGGCTGCTGCCATACTCAGGTCAGTATTACTGAGGATGAAGCCAATTTGCTGGCTTCATTGGTTGAAAATGGATTGAAAATTGATCACGCTCGTTTGCAAAAGCAAATGAAAGCGGGAAATGACAGCGCTGAGTTTTATAAATTGTCATACGCCGATCGAAAATGCGTTTTTCTTGGATCAGACAATCTTTGCCAGGCCTATAATGACAGACCGTCTGTGTGTCGCACGAATGCCGTTTTAGGCGAAGCGAGCCAGTGTTCTACTGAAAAAGGTCTAAACGAAAGTCAACAATTGAGACTGATTAAAACGTCGGAAGCTGACATGGCCATCATGGGGTCGTTTATGGCCTCGAAATCTAATGGCGCTCTGGCCTTGATGTTGGGTAAAATTCTTCAATCTCCCTCTAAAAACAAAGCAAAGAAAAAATCGTTTTCCAATAATGTGGAACTATAGTATCACCATTGGGTGAATTGTTTATTATGTTCCCATCCAGCTGAAGATTATCACGGCGTCGCTTACAAATGTCCGCGATGTTTTCTCGTGTTTAAAAATCCCGCTCAACATTTAGAGACAGAAGCAGAAAATGAGCGCTACGGATTACATCAAAATAATGTTGAAGATCCTGGCTATAAAAAATTTCTGAATAAATTGCTCATCCCATTAAGCGATTTTTTGCCCGAGCACTTCACAGCTCTCGATTTTGGTTGTGGACCTGGTCCATTAGTCAGCATGCTTTTGGAAGAAAAAGGCGGCACAACTTTCAATTATGATCCTCTCTTTAAAGCAGAGAATTCACTTTTAAACACTCAATACGATGTGGTGACTTCAACCGAAGTGGTCGAGCATTTTAAAAATCCCGACCGCGACTGGAAGACTCTTACAGAGTTGGTTAAGCCCGGCGGTCTCCTTGCGATCATGACTCAATTTCTCAAAGAGGAAGCGGATTACCTTAACTGGTGGTATAAAAACGATCCGACTCACGTTGTTTTTTACAATCAAAAAACATTCTCCTATCTCGAGGAGATTTTTGGATTAGAAAGGTTGTTCGATGACAATCTCTCGGTGATTATTTTCAGGAAAAAACTATGATGAAAATGTATGCAATTCCCAACTGCGATACCGTGAAAAAAGCCCGCACTTATCTTGATAAGAAAAAAGTGGCTTATGAATTTGTTGATTTCAAAAAGACTCCGCCGACTGCTGAGCAGATTAAAAGATGGGGAGAGTTCTTTGGAGAGTTGCCTGCGAATAAAAAAGGCACGACCTACAAAAAATATAAAGAGGAGTATGAAACCTTAACTTCCCCTGAAAAAGTGAAATTTCTCATTGCGAACTCTTCGATGATTAAAAGACCAGTGCTGGAAAAAAACGACAAAACTGTGGCCATTGGATTTGACGAAGAAATGTACGGAGCTTTGAAGTTTTAATGGATAAAGCAACTTATCTTCAGCGCAAGCAAGTCTTGCAGGACAGTGTTCAGAAATTTAAGCGGGAAGAATTCTGCTTTAAATGTCATCGTATTCAAACCCATTGTCTTTGCAGTCTGATTAAACCTTTTGAGACTGAGGTGCATTTTGTTTTGCTGATGCATCCGATGGAAGCGAAGAAAGAGAAAATGGGAACGGGGAGAATTTCGCTCGCCTGTTTAAAAAATTCAGAACTGATTGTCGGAATTGATTTCACTGAAGATTCGACAGTGAACAAACTCATAAACGATCCCAACAACTATTGCATGGTTTTATATCCTGGAGAGAAGGCGATCAATGTCTCAAAAGATGATGTCGCGCCTTTAAAAAATCTCAACAACAAACTCCTGGTTGTTTTTTTAATCGACGGCACATGGCCTTGTGCTAAGAAAATGATGAAGCTTTCAAAAAATATTCATTCACTGCCGCGAGTGTCTTTTACGGCCACGCATCAGTCGCTGTTTGCGATTAAAGAACAGCCTGCGGAATATTGCTTGTCCACACTCGAATCTATTCACTTCTTTCTTTCAGAACTGGAGAGAAGGGGATTGGAGACGCTGGAGAACAAGCACGATAATATGCTCGACGTTTTCAAATCGATGGTCGATTTTCAAATCAAGTGTGCTGCAGATCCAACGCTCCCTTCATATCGAAATGCGAAGGGAGGTTACTCTGATAAGTCCGAGAGAAAAAAATCGAAGAAGTATAATTCTAACCGGATTGTTTTTAAGGGTTAGTGTTTATCTTGAAAGATGGATAATCTCCATTTCCTTTAAAAGACGGTCAGCCTCTTTTGTAAAATTCTCTTTTTGTTTTTGCCATTCAAGAATCTGTCGAAGATTTTTCATTATTGTGTTTCTTTTAAGACGAATGTCAGTAGTGATTGAATCTTTTGTGGAGATATTGCAATCTTCAAACAGACCAAAGTCTTTTTTCCCAGCATCCATCTCTCGCGCTTTTTCCTGGCAAGCATCAATTTTTGTCTGAAGCTGATTATTCTCTTTTTCAAGTCCAACGATTTTTTCATTAAGGTCGTCTGCTTTTTTGCGGATCGAATCTATATCCCGCAATTTGAGTCCTAGGGCATTTCCCGCAAAGAATTCATCCTCATTTTTCTTAGGACAAGTGGATTTATAGACGAGTCCTTTTCTGGAAAAATCCACGCCTCCCGTTTTTGTACAAAGGAGGGCCAGGCCTTGTTTATATGAGTTTTTGTATGCGGTCAGTTCAGTACTGTTTGGTGAAAGCTGGCATTTGTTTTTCAAATCTTTATAGAAGTCTTCTTTCTCTCCTCGAAGGGCCGCATCTTTTCCGAGTCCGTTCCAATTATCGGTGTGCCAATTTGAATAGCCTGTACATTGAATGAACTTTTCATGTTCTGCTCCTTTTAAGAAATTCTCTTGAGCATTTGAAGGAAAATATTTCCCGCAGTAAACATTGTGATTCGTTAAAGTTTGAGAAAGATCGGAGTGTGAGGAAAGAGCGTTACGCCCTTCCTGAAACCAGTCTTTATTCTTACAATCCGACTCAGTTGTTGAGCAAGAGACCAAAATAAATGAAAGAAGGAGGGAAGATAATGGAAGAGCAAATTTCATACACAATCCTTGTTGATTAAAATTCTAAAAGTTTCGCTAAAAAAGACAATGATGAAATTCAGGGGACTTCCCGGGGAAGTTCAAAAATGACCATTTTTTAAGGCGGCCGGGTTCCAGCTGCCTTTACGCATATCCGACCGAAATCCTTCAAAGAGGTCAATCTTTCCGTCCATCTTTTAAGCCTTTAACCATCTATAATGTAAAATATCTTTATAACATTATGGCAGGTAGTTCTATGTTGAGACATTTGTACAAAACATTAATCATCTCGATCATGTGTGGTTCCTTAACCATTATGGATATGAATGCGTTTGCACAAGCGCGATGGGGAAATGCGGAGTCAAACTCAGCTGAAACTCCCCGATCAAATACAAAGAGTTCTGGCGGTATGACGTCTGCCACTCCGTCTAATCCTGTTACTCGTGATGCGAATGGGGTTTATAAGAAAACGGAATCGCATAGTTTTGAAGGGACGAAGGGGAAAGAAGACAACGCTCTTCACATTATTACCATGCTCGCAGTTGGTTTTATCGGAACACGTCTTCTTATGTACAAAAAATGGACGACAGATATGTCCATGGTCGCAGTGGCCAGTGTCGCTTATATCGGTGCTGAAATTATCAACATCATGAATCTTAAAAAGCAGATTTCTGACATGCATGTCGATTTAACAAAATCGAGTGATGGGAAAATAGATCAGGCTCAAATTGAGACTTTGCAAAAGCTTCGCGAATCTTATGAAAAAGTTAAAGCTTCTATCAAAACAAGAAAGATGTTACAGATGGGAGCCGCTGCTATTTACGTTGCAGCTGCTGGTGTCGCCGCTTACTTGAGACTTACAGAAGAAGGTCAGCTGGCCAGCTGTACGGCCGGTATTGCTTCTGCAACTGAAAAATTAGCTGAGTGTACTGCCAGCGCAGGAAGTACTGGTGTTGGCGCTACTGAAGCTGCCAACTGTACGGCATGTGCAGCTTCGATTGCACATTTGGGAACCTCTCTTGGAACGGCCAAGGCTAAAGATGAAATTCCTGCTCCTTCGCTTGCTAAAGCAGCAGAAGGCACACCATTAGATATAGCTAATAAAGCTCAGGCTGAAATTCCATGTACAGGAGTTATTGCTACCGGAATTAAAACATCGTTCGTTACTTCTGCATGTACAACTTATCTTGTGAATAAAGAATTAAACAAAGGTTTTGGTAATGCTTTCGTGGACACAGCTTTTAATGATTTAAAAGTACCAGGCTTGGAAAAAATCTTTTACGTCCAATCTGGTTTAATTCCACATATGAGTATTGATCCAACAATTCATCAAAGAAATGCGCTTCAAAAAGCGTTGGATCTACTGTTCCCGCGAGCTGAGGCTGGGTTGCCTGCAATGCTTGGTCTGGGAGTCGGAGCAGCTACGGCTTTCTTTGCAGCTAAGCTTGGAATCGGCGCTAAAGTCGATATGTATATGTACACACCAGGTGGACGTATTATCGCCTGGGGGATTATGGCCGCCGCAGCTATGTTGGGTGCAAAAGCTTCACAGGATGAGATGGATAAGATCGACGATCACATCAAAAAGATCGATAAAATTCTGGCTGAAATGAATGCGCTTCAAAAAGGGATCAAAGCAAACAATGTAAATGAACAGCAAATCAAATTGGCTGGCTTTAATGCAAATACGATGAGTGATGTTTCATTGAGTGGAAACCCTGCAGTCAAAACAGACTGTCTCTCAAATGGTTCTAACGGAGCTTGTGCCACTTTAGAAAATCAATTGGTCTCAATGCCTGGCTTCGCCAATTTGCCTGACTCATTTAAATCAATTGCTTCTCAAACTGCAAAGATCGGTGAAGGATTAAGCGGGACCAATGTCATTTCCGGATCTACTTTGTCTTCATTGGGTAATATTGGTGGAAAGGCCAATGCCATTTCACGCTTAACAGACAATGTGAAAAATAAACTGAATGGGACTCTTGCTAAAAATGGAAAGGGTCAAATCGATTTTGACAAAGAAGAAAAGAAACTGACTGACCAGTTGAAGAACGAAACCCTTAAGGCTTTCAGAAGCAAAGGTTATTCAACCGGGGATTTTATCAAGAATGCCGGATTATCTAATGCAGTTGAAGCGAAAGCTAAATCTTCAATGGCTTCATCTGATTCAAAAAAACCTGCTTTCGGTGGAGTTGTGGCCGTTCCTTCAGCTGTTCAAAAGAAAGATAAATCTTTTGACCTGGACTTCAAAGAATCCGGCGCGGAAGTTGGAATTGCAGGAGCAGAGGTTTCAGGCGGAGCTCAGGCATCAGCGGAAGAAAAATTCGACATCGGCCAAAACGATATCAACACAAACAGCAACGAATCAATCTTTGAGATGATCTCAAACAGATATATCAAATCGGGATACCCAAAACTTCTTGAAGAAGAAGCGGTAAAAAAATAGTTTGCAATAGTAGCAAACATTGAGGCACGTATGTTGAAATATTTTTACAAAACACTTCTGGTTTCCATTTTATGTGGATCTTTGCTCATGCTGGATTTCAGCTATAAAGGAGCCACTGTTTCAGTCGGAATGAATTCGGTCCGTGCAGAAACAGTTAAGACAGAAGGGATAAAAGACGGCGACTTAATGTCTACTCTTGTTATGACCGGTGTCGGATTGATCGCGAGCCGATTGTTCACTTGCAAAATGACAACCGATATGATGTTGGCTGCTGGCGGTGGGGCTGCGTTCATTGCTGGTGAAATTTTAGCTACGCTGAAACTTCGCAAAGTCATGAAAGACATGGAGACGGAAATCACCCGGGATAGCAAAGGGAATGTTGATCAGAAACAAATTGAAACTCTTGAGCGGTTGAAAGAGTCCTATCAAAAAGCAAAAGAAACTGCGAATACGAAAAAGATGCTTCAGATGGCAGCCGCTGCTGCCTTTGCCGCTGCTGCAGTTGTAGCCTATATGCAATACACCGCTGAGCAAACGGCTCTGCAAACTTGTAATACGGCTTTAGGAACTGCAAGTGGCGCTTGTTCGGCTGCCTTTGCAGCGAGCTGTGCGGGAGCAGGGGCAACTTGTTATTATCCTTTTCAGGCAGGTTCAGCTCAAGCTGCAGCGAACGTAGCTCCTATTTCAAATCAAGCCATCATGTCTTTAACGCCGGGACAATCAGCTGCTAAAATGGCAGCCGATAAGGCGATGGATGCAACAAACAAAGCTGCACTGGCAACAATGCAAAGTGAATGTCCTGCAGCGGCTCCAGGTATGGCCGCATGTACTGCAATGGCTACTTTAAACTTAACGACAAAAGGCTACTGTCCGGCTCCACTGACCATTGGTATGGCTCAAGCTTCTAAAACTTATATTGCTCAAAACTTGTATACTCCGATTGCACCTGAAAAAGAAAATTTCAATTGGTTCAAAGCCATTTTTATGTCTGATGCAAAAGCAGACCTCTTCAGTCCGCTTGGAATTGCTTCCGGTCTCGCTATTAAATACGTGCTCGCCACGTCTAAAACGTTGGGGATGCAAATTGATATGTTCCTATTCTCTCCAATGAATCGTGCCATTACCTGGGGAGTCCTTGGGGCATTAACATTTGCTGCGTCTTCAGCGACAAGCAATCAAATTTCAAAAATTGAATCTAATATTCAAAAAATTGATCAGATCATCAATGGAATGAAGTCTTTCCAGAATGGTGTTGCTCAAACAAAAACTCCTGGCGTTCAAAATGGCAAAATGGATAAAGCTCTGAATGCCAACAGACAGCTTAATTTTAATGATTCGCAAACGGAAGACATTGACTTAAAAGCAAACGGTGGCGCTGGTCTTCCATGTTTCACAGGTGAAAGTTCTGATAAGTGTCCTTCGTTCAGCAATCAACTTAAATCGCAGGCTGATTTTTCAACACTGCCAACTGACGTTCAAGCAACAATTGGAACTATTGGGAAGCTCGGCGACGGTCTGAATGGTACAAGTAAAATTTCATCGGGAACACTGTCTCAGGCAAATAGTTTGAGCGGCCAATTGAATGCTTTAAATTCTGATCTTGCAAAAAAACAAAAAGAGGCTCAAGACCGTTTAAAAGCTGCCAATTCAAAAATTGATTTAGCAAAACAAAGTGAACAAGTTAAAAAAGATATGTTGGGCGCAGTAGAGAGCGAATTGAAAAATTCCAAAATGAGCGCATCTGAAATGCTGGCAAGCTTTGGCGGTGGTCGAGGTGGACTAGGCGGATTAGGAGGCGATGCAAGTGCAAACGCAGTTGCCACAGATGCAAACAAAAATGCAAAAAATTCCAAAGGAGCGAAGAATGGGGCCGGTGTAGCTATACCCGTCATCGCGATTCCAGCGGCCACAATTCCTAAAATAGATGATAAAAGTTTAAGTGATTCAATGAAAGCTGATCAAGATAAAGCTGCTGCTGAACTTGCTGCCGCAGGAATAGAGGGAGAGGCTGAAGCGACAATGGATGATTTCGATTTAAAAAATGACATCACAAAAGAAAAAGATACTTCGATCTTCGACTTGATCTCAAATCGCTACCAAAAATCCGGTTACCCTCGATTATTCAAACGAATCAAATAATAAATTTCTTCACAATGCGCCCGGTTGATCCGGGCGTTTTTTTTGTCTGGCCTTTGATCATCAACATATCCATACCCATTTTTCACCAGCTGTACTATCTTTGTATTCATGCAAAAGAGAAAAATCATTTTGTTCGTGCCCGGCTATTACGGTTCAACGTTAGTCACAAAAGATACGAAAGAGCTTCGGTGGGTTCGCTTTTCTGATTTTTTTCTGCATAAAAAAAATCTTCTCACAACTGTTCCCGGGACGAGTTTAAAAGCTTCAGAAGAACTCATTCCAGGTGAAGTTCTCACTCACGTCAATGTGATTCCTCTGCTTTTTAAAATTGATTCCTACGGAAAGACGCTCAATCAGCTTAATGAGTTTGCAAAAAGAGAAAGCGCTGTTGTCGAGACGGCGATCTATGACTGGCGCGATGATTTCATCGAAAGCTTGAAACGAATTGATCAAAAAATAAAAAGTCTCGCTCTCACTGAAAGTGATGAACTTCAGATCGTCGCTCACAGCACGGGCGCGCTTCTCATGTCCTATTATCTTCGCTATGGCGCTCAAGACGTTGAGACCGCCGAAGAAAACTGGGAAGGCGCACGCCTGATAAAAAAAGCAGTTCTGGCGGCTGCACCCTTTCATGGTTTGATGGTTCTTCTCCGCGATACCGAACACGGAACTTCACAGGGATTAAATCGCGAGCTTTTATCAGCGAGAGATTATTCCAGTTTCAAATCGTCTTATATGTTTCTTCCTCCGCAAGGCGAAGACATTGGATATTCGCTGCAAGAAAAAAAAGAAGTCCAATTGAAACTTCACAACACTGAAACGTGGGAAAAAAACCGTTGGGGAGTTTTCAAATTTATTTCGGAAAAAGAATTTCCGGCCGGAAGACAATTCGTACAGACCTCAATGGATCGCTCACAAAAATTTCACAACCTTCTTCGTGCACCCGTGAAAGAAAATATTCCTGAATCCTTTTCACTCCTTTATCTTTGGGGGAAAGGACATAAAACCGTTCAAGTGGCCTTGGTCGATGAAGACCATCAAAAAAGAAAATCAGTTTCATTCAACCGCGAAGAAACTTACGTCGATGGCGATGGCACCGTCACCGCAGAATCAGGAAGACCTCTGGCCTTTTTTAAACATCTTTCCCACCATCTTATCGAGCTCAATGACTCCCATCTCAACGTGGTCGCTTCAGCATCCAACCAACGCAAAATACAAGACTTTCTAAAAACCTAAGAGATATCACTTTTATTTTCTCAGTTACTTTTGTATACTTAATCCACAATAGAGATCTTAACGAGGTAAATATATGACAACTGCTGAATTTTTAAGTAAATGCGATACTAAATCTGAAGAAACAACTGTCTGCCCTTTGAGAGAGCTTTTAACCCGCCTGGGAGACAAATGGAGCGTTCTTCTCATCCTGACCCTGGCAAGAATGCCTGAAAAGCGCGGACGCTTCTCAGAGCTTAAAAAGAACATCCCTGGCATTTCACAAAGAATGCTCACAGCGACTCTGAGAAATCTCGAGCGCGACGGAATTCTAAAGCGTGAGATGTTTGCTGAGGTCCCACCAAGAGTTGAATACGAGCTCACTGAGCTCGGCACGAGCATTTTGAATCCGATGAAAGAAATCGTTGTATGGATTGAAGGCAACTGGGGTACAATTAAATCTTCACGCGCTCATTTCGACAACCGAGAGACTCAGAAGAATGCTCAATAAGAAACTTATTTTAGATACACTCATTGAAAATTTAAAAAAAGAATTAAGCGAGGTGGAGTCTGCTGCAAATTCCACCCGCGATCTTGCGACTGCTGATGATTTAAAATCTGAGGGTAAGTACGATACGCGCGCTATTGAAGCCTCATATCTCGCTGGTGCTCAGGCAAAACGGGTGGAAGAAATTAAACTCGATATTCAGATGCTTGAAGAAACAGAACTGCAGAATACACCTAAACTGCAAATGGGTTCGCTCGCTCTGATTGAGCACAACGGACAAAAGCGCTATTATTTTCTCACATCGACTTCCGGCGGAACGATGCTCACAATTGATGGTCAACCAGTTCTGGTTATCTCTGTATTCTCTCCTCTTGGAAGTGAGGCCCTAGGACTCACTAAAGGTGAAAGCTTTGAAGTTGAGACTCCCAAAGAAACCAGAAACTACACCATTCTTGAAGTGTACTGATTATTTCAGTTTCTGTTGATCAGTAGATGTTTCAAACATTTTTGCATATTCAATTTCATTTTTATCTGAAATACAAATTTGCTCGAACAAGTAGACTTTTCTATTGAGTTGATTGATTAAAAAATTAAACTCAGCGTTCTCGGCCGAGATGATGGCTTTCTTTTCAGTTAATGGTTTATTCAATCCAAATACAACGTTGATTTGCGGCTGAACAAGTACTTCGCGGTTCGTGAAATCAATTTCCATATCAGTGATTGAAAGACCGTAGGCATCTTTCTGATTGATGATAATTTCACCCTGCGAGACTTTCAATTTACCGTTGGCATCCGGTGAGATGACTTTATAAAGAGTACATCCGTGTTCTACGTCACGTTTTTTTACTGTCGCTGCAAATGATGCCTGAGTTAAAAGGACCATAAGCGCAACAACTAAAGTCTTCTTCATAAAATCTCACATCGGTTAGGGGTTATAAAGCTAGTGTAACAGCTTCAGTAAGACCCTCAAGCCAACTGTAAAATTTACAATCAGAGTTCCAGCTTTGTCTGAAAAAGAAACACTTCATCGCTTTTTTTGATTTCATCTATATAAACGAAAGAATCATAAACATGCATGTGAAATTCAGGATGCTTTTTAATAACTTCTGCCCGGATATCCGAGAGAGTTTTCTTTTCAACGTCCGCTTTTACCTTTTGCCCCTGGTTTTCTGTAAGCATAGTTTTTTCCTCCATATCTAATACCTATGAGTTGTTGTGAGTGGGAGAGAACCTCCCGAGTGGGTGTTACGGGTAAAGCAAAACAGATGCCGTCTGCATGTCCTTTTAAAATAGTCCAGACGGCCTTGGGCCGTTGCATTTTGACCGGGAGAAAGCGGACAGAGATACTTGCTTCATGAAAACGAAAAACATCAAAACATTCTTTTCTTTCATAACAATCCTTTTTATTACTTCTTGTGCTTCCAACAGCCGGCCTCAGCTTTATCCCAATGAGATTCTAAAACAGCGTGGGCAAGAGCAAGCGAAGCAGGATATTGATCTTTGCCTGAAAGAAGCGGATGACTATTTCAAAACACCGGAAGGTAAGGAAGCCGCTAAGGGAAGCCCTGGTTACGGTACCATGGTGGGCACGTCAGTGGGCTTTGGCATGGGAAATACAGGAGTGGGAATCGGAGTCGGGATGGGAGGCGGGGAGCGCGGAACAAGCCCAAGCGATGTCCGCAAGGCTTACGTCAACCAATGCCTGATGAATAAAGGCTATCAGGTTCTCTCCTGGAAATAATCAATCAGATTGGGCCACGCGATTGTCGACTTTCTTACCAACCCCGGGGTTGTTCAGTAGAGGCGAAGAGGCCAGCATCTTTAATCGAATATCCAGTTTATGCAAATATTCCGTTTTGTATTGTCTTGTCCCCGAGTGATAGCGTGCGTACCATTTTCTATCTTTATATTCGAAGCGCTTCTTCAGAATTTTTAAAATCTCGGCCATCTTGGTCATCGCATAGACCTGATCTTTCTTCAATTGATCGGTGTGAATCGGCTCTCTACCAAGCCGGACAAATTCCCTGTTCCAGACATCACAGTTAATTTGCGCCATCGATAAGTCTCCTGTCGAAGAGACCAGATCATTTCGGAAATTACTTTCAGTATCGATAATGGCGACCATGATTTGTGGTTCCACTTTATGTTTAGCAAGTGCCTTACTCATACTGGCGGCTATCGCTTCTCTTTCATCACTTTCCAGTTCTGGCTGAACAATGGAAATCATGTTGGAGATAACGATAGCGTCGTTAGGAAAATTTTTACGGTCAAAGTTCGCATAACGAGCAGATGATTTGCGATTCTTCTTCTGCGTGACTTTCTTTTTTGGGCTTAATGAAGAACAACTCTGAATAAAGAGTATCGACAACACGATAAACACAATTCTTAGAGTGTTTTTTAACCTGAAATTTTCCATGGAAGGATTATAACGTGAGAATTTTAAGCCTCTCTGAGTCAGGAGTTTTTTACTGCCTGAAAGTGGAAAGTTCGAGTATGACCGCGAGGATAGACCACTAAATAAAAGCAACAATCTCAAAAAAAGCGTCGCTCAAAAAATCAAAAATCCGGCCCTGAATATTGCCAGGGTAAAGCTTAGTCCTTGAACTTAGGTGAGCTTTTTTCAGATTTCCTCTATTTGCAAGTTTCAGGTCAGTTTTTACAGACGGGATTTTCCATTCCTCATCTTTTTTTGTATACACCCTTATAAACAAGTTAATCAGGCGGGAGATTTATGAAGAAATTATTAATCGCTCTTTCTCTTTTGGTTTCTCTTTCAAGCGTAGCAAACGCTTTCTATCTACAGGCTCAATGCCAGTTCAACGCTTCAGTTGGAACATGTGCTGTTTTCAATCAGTGGGCAACACCAATTGTTTGTTCTCTTCAGGCAGAAGGCCAAGTCTCTTCTGGTGTTTGGGGCAGAGCTTGGGAAAATGCTTATATCTATCCAGGACAATATGGATATGTTTACGTGAATGCGAATAATCCTTGGATCGATCCTCTTATTTTTGTGAGAGGATTTGCGAACTGTGCTTTCTAATCTACATTAAAATTGAAATAAAAAAGCCGCTTATAGCGGCTTTTTTTATTGGTTCAAGCTGTGACCAAGATAATACTTCCGATAGCCGGTTTCATTTCCATTGAAGTCGTAAAAAGTAGCAATAACAGTGGCAATGGATTTATTTTTAGCGAGTTGAAGAGAAAATGAGAATGGCGATTTTTGAATCAAACTCACGCCATCCGGTATTAGCCATTGAACGTTTTTGATCAGATCTTTATCCACAAAAGAAAATTCGACATCAAACTCTTCGTCTGATTTCAAACGATAGCGGTTTAATTTTGATTTTACTCTTCCGTTCAAATTTTCAAAAACTTTATCTTCGTTGTGAATGATCGCAAATTGCGAAAGAGTTTCCTTCAACGGGATATTTTTGGCGATGAAATCACTGACCAGGATATTTCCAATAGCGTGTTCGTCTTCAACGTAGCCAAGTCTATTAGTCGTTGAATATGAACGAATGCAAGAGCGGTTCTTATAAAAGTTTTCTCCGAAACATTTGTCAGAGTTCAGCATGTAGGAAAAATAATCGGCGAGCCCTTCGTGAACCGGCACATTCAAATTTTCTTTGCAGAGTTCTGGGTTATCATTGCAAAGGAACGCGTGAAAGAATTCGTGATTAATGACATCGACTGAGCGGGTTCCCATAGCTACGACGTCTTGCTTTTGGCAGAAAACAACCTGGTTTTTGACATAGTCATAGCCTGTGCGGAAACAGTCTTTATCTGTCACCAGGGTTTTGATTTCTTTTTCTACGGAATCAAAATGTTTTTCAAAAAGCTGATTGGCCTTTTGGAAATTTATTGTAATGAGATCCAGGTTGATCGGAGAAGCTGTTTCATTTGAAAGGACAAGTGTGAATGAATGCACTTTAAAAGAAGTAAAGGCCAGAATGCAAAGAATCGCATAATGGCCTTTGTTTAAAGCTTTAAAATAGTAATTATCTGACTTCTGCAACATTGTCGTTTTCAAGTCTGTTCAAATTCATCACTAACTGTTCTTTTCCAGAGTTTGAATTAATACTGAAGGCATCACTAGCTAAAAGATTATCAGGATCATTTGTTTCGACTGTAGCAATTTTATTTCCTGCGACCATGACTGAAAAACTCGTATAGAGGTCGCCTTTGATTTCAGCGAGGCAAGCTTTTCTGCGATCGTAGCCATTCTATTTTTTTATCAAAAAACCCTAAGGCAGCCAGATTGGCGGCAATTGTGAAAGTTGTTAAGAGAAAGGATAAGAGATTTTTTGTTGTTGAGAAATCGTGGACAACGCATTTAGGTACCTCCACGTCCTTTTTTTGATATGCCATTTTGGCATATCAAAGCTTGGAACTCATCCCGATTTAGTTCGAACATGAAATCTGACGGAAATCGATTCATGTTTCTCCTGACTTGCCTATTGAGTTGACTGGTGTCTACTTCGTAAAGTTTTGCGAGATCAGAATCGAGCATGACTTTTTGACCTCTAATTATGAAAATCATATTTTCAATTTGTGAAAGTTGTAAATCAGACATATTTTTCTCCAATTAAAAGTTGGAGAATTATCTTCATCTTGTTGAACAGGAAATGAAGTTTGGAAATCTTTATGATTTAATTTCAAAAATGAAGAATTGAATTTTATTGAAATTTGATTAAGCAGCTTTGAGAAGTCTTAAGTATCTTGCGTATCGGACAAGAAGCGAAAGTTGATTCATGGTATACAGGGAAGCGTTTAATAAAAATATAGGGCCATAAAAAACAAGAACTGGTGAGAGGTCGAAAATTTTAATATTTTCAATATGGGGAACAGTAAATATCACACTTAGAGAAGTGGATACTGAAATTAAAATAACAAGAATGAGATTAATAAAAAAACGTGTCCAGAACTCCTTGGTATCGAGAGTTCCTTTTAAAGTAAAAAAGTGATCCCAAATTTATTTAAAACCGCATACTTTTTCCGCTTCAATTCGTGGCTAACGTAATTGTTAGTTTTAAATTTAAATAATTCGTTTAAAAGATAGTTCGCGGCATCCATTCGGGTCAGTTTGTAATTTAATGAATTTAAAAGGATTTTTTAATGGCGCACCCGTGTGGATTCGAACCACAGACCTACCGCTTAGAAGGCGTGTCCCTGAATTCTATAAAGATCGTAAGTTATTATTAATTAAAGATTTAAAGGCAAAGGGAGCTTGGTTATTTGTGGTCATTTGGGAACATTTTTGGGAGTCATGTTCCCAAATTGTTCCCAATTTCTCTGAAGAATTGAACTACTGTTTTGTCGCCTCTTGAACTTAAAATTGACAATAAAATTAAGTAAGAGAAAACTGCTATAGGGGATGCAGTGCAATTAGGTTTTTAGGATAACTTGCTATGGTCAGTGAAAAAAAATCGAACTCGGTAAAAGATTATATTGAAAGATTGAAGCAACTACAAAATGGCAAATGTTTTTATGCTGGGAACAAGTCACAAGAATTGGCCGACGAATTAGAAGAATTGCTTTTGGAGCTTGATGAGTTAAACGAGCAAACGGAAGAAAAAATTGAGCTGCTGAAATTATTTTTTGAAACTGACAACAAAATTGTTGAACGTTGTGATGATTCCAATGGATATGTTGGGAATGTTTTTAGAACTTTAGCTACAGATCTATTTTGTAATTATGCTAAGGCCTGCGAAGATAAGGATTGGCTTTCGCAAACTTTTTTTAAACTCATTGTCCGTAATGATTATGGCCTTAGGGATAATTTACTTCTTCAAATTTCTAGTTATCTTCCTCCACATAACATTGAATTTATTGTAGATAAACTTTGGATGCTTTACAGAAAAAACAAAAGGGGCGAAAGAGTAAGCTCGTCAGAACTTGTGCTGATTCAAGAGCTGGCAAAGACCTTGAAAGATCCCGCACTTTTTGAAAAGGCGTTGCGAGAGGAAGGCGGAAGAAATATTGACTTTGACAATTTTCGAATGGGAGAAATGTATTTCACTTGCGAGCAATACGGCGAAGCGATTTTATCTTTTGAAGCAGTGAGCTCTTCTTGGAGAAAATATTTTAAATGTGAAAAAAAATTATTACTCGCCTATCGAAAAGTTGGAGAAAGTGAAAAAGCACAAGAATTTTCTTTGAAGGTTTTTAGACAAGAAAGAAATAAGGAAAATTTTGAAATTTTTTTAAAGGAACATTTTCATAAAGATTCAAAAGAACCTTTAATAAATGAAATTAGAATTATTTTTGATGAAGATGGATTCAATATTATGAACGTCGATTTTCTTATTCAGATGAACTCTTTTGACGAAGTTGAAAATTATTTGCTTTCGAGAAAAAATTTTCTTGATGGCAGAAATTATGAAAGCTTTATTGACTGGGGGGAACTTTTGGAAGAAAAAGGAAAACTTATTGCGGCCACTGTCCTTTATCGAAGCTTATTAGATTCCATCTTAAAAAGTGCCAATACCAGAGCGTACGGACATGGAGTGAGATATTTAAAAAAACTCGAAAGTATGGCGAATAAGATAATTGAGTGGAAGGAAATTTCCAATCATGAAAAATATTTGGGCATGCTTAAAGAAGCACACTCTAAGAAACATAGCTTTTGGGAAAAATACGAATTTTAATTTAATCGTAAAAGTTTAAGCGGCAAAATACTTCCATGTTTCAGTGTCTTTATCGCTTTCTGTTATTTGAAAATTAGCAGCAGTTAAAATAGATCTTTTACGTCTGAGCTCTGATTCGTCAATGGACTTATAGAGAATGTAAGTAAAGGCAATTTTGTATCCCCGAGCTTGATCTATTATTTTAAAAAGTAATTCAATTTCGACTGAGGCAAAGTTTGAATTAGAATTTAAATATGTGATCTCGTATTCGAGATTCTGAGATTGATCTACAAGCTGAAGGTTGAGAACTGAATCTGAAAAGTCATTACTTTTTTCAAGCGAACAATAAATTGACTTATCCTTCCAATTCCCAGACATTTTAAAAATATCTTTTTCGATAACTTCTTTAATGAAATATTTCTCGATCTGCGAGTTACCATAAAGCCTCGTGAACTCTTTGTAACAGGGATCACGATCTTGACCATTGTTGGTGTCATGTGGGAATTCTTCCGGATTCACCCAAGAAAGAAAGATTGTAGGGTGTAACAAAAGTCCTTCCATATCTTAAATCCGAGCACATTACTCTGACTCCTTTTAACCAAGGAGTTTTTAGATGTTTCGAAATGAAAAACCGAGGCCATTTCGGTATCCAGAAGAGTTCAAAAAAAGACACGTCAAAGAGTTTATTGAATCGAAATTACCTGTCAGTCAGTACATGAAAGGCAAGCCATTCGCCATGGTTACTTTCTTGCGTTGGGTTCGCACTTATCACAAAGAACCACGTCCCCATCTCAATCCGAAATACTTTTCACTTGAAACTAGAATGAAGCTCGTTGATGAATATTTAAAAAGCAACATGCCTAAATCTACATTCGGAAAAATATGGGGGATCAGCTCCACCACATTAGTTCGTTGGATCAGAGCTTACGAGGAATATGGTGCAAAAGGATTAGAGATTGGGAAGCTGAATGAGTCACGAAGTAAATTTGAATCACATCCTCGTGGCCGCAAAAAAGTCTCTGAAAAAATAACCGAAGCTGTGCTTGAAAAGAAAAAGAATTTTCCGGAGTTTGGATTAAAGAAACTGCACAACAGTTTAATACGCTTTCAGGCCGTCAAAGTAGCTCCAGGAACAATTAAAAGAATTTTAAAAGAAGAGCAACTCTACACTCCACCTCAACCACAAAAAACAAAAAGAAAGCCTGCTCAAATGAGGAGATTTGAAAGAGCGAATCCAATGCAGCTTTGGCAGTCCGACATCACAAGTTATTTGATAGGTCGTGAAAACGCTCGAGCATATCTTGTAGTTTTTATGGATGATCACAGTCGCTATATTGTTTCGTGGTCACTTGCCTATAAACAGACTGGTGAATTTGTGATGAACACTCTTCACGATGGAATTACAAAATTTGGAAAGCCTCACGAAGTGCTAACTGATCAAGGACGACAATACTTCAGCTGGAGAGGAAGATCCGAGTTCCAAAGATTACTCATCAGGCAAGGCATACGACATGTTGTGGCCCGCAGTCATCATCCTCAGACATTAGGAAAATGTGAACGTTTTTGGAAAACAGTTGGAGTTGAATTTTGGGATCGAGCTCGACCACAAAGTTTAGATGAAGCAAAAGAAAAGTTCGCGCACTTCGTGAACCACTATAATCACTTCCGACCCCATCAAGGTTTAAAAGGAATGATTCCAGCGGATCGATTTTTTGGAGTTGAAAGTGAAGTCAAAAACGCAATTGAAGAAACGATGTCTGAAAATGAACTTCGACTTGCAATTGATGAAAGACCATTGAGACCAGTTTTTCTTTTTGGTCAGATTGGTGATCAGAAAGTCTCGCTTCATGGTGAAAAAGGAAAGCTCATTTTCCAATCACAACAAGGACAAACACAGGAGATAAATTACAATGAATTTGGACACGAACAAGCAAAAAGAAATGGAACAAACTCAAGAGATGAAAGAGAATATATTGGTACCCACAATAGTCAAGAAGAAGAGAGGGAGGAAGACGACTCCTATTACGCCGAGGACGGCGATATCGATTCGTTCTCTATGGATGAGCGCGAGTATGGAGGACAAGATCAAGGCGAGAGAGACAGCTCTTTTGATTATGGATTATTGGATGGGGAGACAGACGAAAGCGCAGATAGCGAACACACTTGGGATTCCGACGGTGAGGATTTGGCAGATGAGCCAGATGGCCCTTTCGGGAATGTGTGCGGCGATGCTGATTCAACCGAAGGCGAAGAAGATGATTATAGAGAATCCAGAAGACGATCCGAAGATGTTGAAGAAGAAGATTATGGAATTGGAGAAGATTATCGAGACTCAATCGAGGCTGATCGACATTCTTCGTTCGATGCCGGGATGTACTCAAGTCGGCGTGACACAGATGAGGAAACAAGAAGAACGCGAGAAGCGTTTGAAAGAGAAAGAAGAATACGAAAAACATTTTCCAAAGAAACCATCGAACAGGAAGATCGAGACGAAGAATGGGAAAACGAAACAGCGAGGACGTCCGAAAGTCCGTGGGACTTCTTCTGGCGCAAAAAGGAGTAATGGATCCGCGAACGACAGCGAAGCAATTAAAAGTGTCGGAGAGGACTCTTAGAACTTGGAAAAAATGTGCTAAGGAAGGCACTTTTAAGAAAGTTGGAAGACCTAAAAAGTTCAAGCTAGAAGAGAAGCTGAGAATGTTGAAAAAGGTATTAAAAGAATATGAATTGCAAGGACGTCCCGGGTGGAGACCGGTTGCGTTCGCGCTTAAGGGGCAAGTTCCTACCAGGTTCGTTCAGGAAGCCTTGAGTAAAATTAAATTGAAAGAACGAAGACAAATGTTGAATCGAAAATATAAGCGAATGAGTTCAGTGAAAGTGAATTATGCCAATGTGATCTGGACACAGGATGGAACGCATTTGGGAAGATATGGGTATAGTAAAGAAGTGCAGGCTCAAGTCATAAAAGATCGCTGCACACTTAAAATGAAAAGCATTAAAGTTGGGCCAGCAGCGACCAGTGAAGATGTGATTGATCAGTTGAAAAATAATTGTGCAAATGAGCTTCCACTTGTGTGGATGACTGATAATGGTTCCTGCTACACCTCAAAAGAAGTTATGCATTTTTTAGATGAGATGAAAGTGATTCATTTAAAGAATTTTCCACGCACACCCGAACATAATGGAGCTTGTGAAAGAGCTATCAGAGAACTGAAAACTGTATCAAGATTAGGTAAAGGCAGTTTTCTGCTCAATGAAAATGAAGCTGAGCTTAGGATAAAAAAGGCCGCTGATACTTTAGACAACTTTAGAAGGCATGGTTCTTTAGGTTTTATGACCAGCAAGGAACGAGAAAAACGTTCCATAAAGTCGGACCTGGGCCTTATGAGAGATGAGCTGTATAATAGATATAAAACAGAGCTGAAGAAGATTGAAATGTGTGTGCATGGGAAAAGAAAACGTCATGCTGAACGAGAAATGATCTTCTGCTTGCTCGAAGAATATGGACTGATAACAAGAGCAACCGGAGTTAGATTAGTTGAACGGAAAAGTGAGGAAGTTTTTTGTGAACACTACAGGGTCCAGTTTATATATTCCTTATATTTCAGGATGGTAAATAGTTATGGATATTTTGGAAAAAGCGAAGACAATTAAGCTCGACAAGTTAATAGTCTTATCATTCATATTTTTTTCTTTCGCATGTTTTATAGCTAGAGATGTATTATTTCGACTTAAAATTTTGCCAGAAGCTGCAAATTTCTTTTTTTCGCCATCTTATTATCGGACCACGGACCATCATAGTTTTTACATTGGTTTAAATCTTTATTTTTTTATGTTTTATTTTCTTCTTGTTTTTTTAGTAACCCTAAAAAAGAAAGGCAGATCCTTTCTTGGAATAAGAGAAAATTCAAAAATGCTTGCGAAGTATTTATTGATTTTCATTGTCGCGAATAATGAAACAATTAATCCACTATCATATATAGTATTTGATCCTATTAAGTTTTGGATTCGATCTGCTTACGGCAAAGAGATTAGTCTAGATTACCGAACTAAAAAAACCCATACCCCTTGGGGGAGCTTGGATATGCAGGAGACTAATCACTTCAATGATGAAATAAAAATTTCAAATCAAAGATGTCTTTTGCGTATTGAGAGAAATGAAATTGAGAGCTGTGTTTTCTATCCGTATAAATAGATTGCATTCAAAAGCTCGAGTGATTGTATTAAACGATCATTTTAGAATCTCTTGGAAAATAAAGAACGAGCTTCTCAAGAATAATTTCGATTGCCTTTGTGATTCAACTTCACTTGTGTGGGTTATACATTCCGATGTGACGGAGATTTGTTTTGCAGCGAAGCTGGTCCGAAATTTTGAATTATCTTTTGATTTCGAAAAATTAAATCTAAGCTTTTTCTGTTAAGCCAATTAAATAGTAAGCCTTACTTTTGTCATCCAAGTTGATACAAATTGCGATACATTTTTGAATGTGTTCGATACTCAGTGCAATTTTTGAGGCAAGGGCTAATGTTGATATGGACTTAGGATCATTTGAAACACGTTTTATTTGTAAAACCAGTATAAAAAATTTTGCCGGATGTTTTCTAGTGATAGGGATGAAAATAAAACTATTACATTTTCAGCCTCGGTGGCGGTGGATCAGGTGGAAGTTTTTCTATGTCTGGATGTAAATAGATCAGAGGAATGAAGATATGAAATTAATTTTGATTTTGATTTTGACTTTTTTTTCCAGAGCTATGTTAACTTGTGTGATAGAAAGTTCTCAGCAAATTGAACTATTAAAAGTTAAACCAGAATTAGCCAAAACCGCTTTTGTTGCTAAGCTTGATTTTTTAAACAACCAACCTATATTAAGAGTAACTAAAACTTGGACAGGAGCACGACAATATTATTACGTGGATATATATAGCGATTGCAATTTGGGATTTGCAGAACAAGGAAAAGAATATATTTTTTTATCGATAAATGAAGTGAATATGAACGAATCCATCAATCGGTTACGAAGGGGAAGTGGTTTTTTTGCTGAAGTTTCAAAATCAAAAAAATTAATCTTACGTTTAGATAAGAAATATCCCAATTATCGATGAAATAAATTATGGATTTATTGGTCCCTCTTTAAAGTCAGTGCAGCTTCATTCAGCTATGAATGGAGCTGGCGCAATGACAATGTATGTGGATGGCCAGGGTATTGATGAGCATTTGGGAGAGGTCACGACAAATACCCCGAAGAGTTATATCACAAACCATCTTGGTTCAGTGTTGAACACGACTGCAAGTGCGAATAAAAAGTAAGCGGCCCTTAACGACACCTTTAATTCTATTTTAATCACGCTATACTCTTAAAACATAGCTAGATAAACATTTTCCAAAATATCAATTTGGACTGAAATTCAATGAACATTTTGGTTGAGGGGCTATCGCATGCCTGGGGGGAATAATTCTCTAAGCAACGTCTAAAAAATGCTTTTATTAATACTCGAAAATGAATTAGAGAGATTAGCGGATTTTTAATCCGCTTTTTTGGTACGCATTTCCATCATCAATTCTTCTTCTGTAAATGTATCTATTTGGAATGAAGGTTGTTGTAAATTCGCTGACAATGCTTTTTCAATTGTTTCATCTTTATCTTCTTGAAAGCCTAATTCCTCTATTCTCTTTCTTAAGTAGAATAAGCGCTGATCTGCTTGTCCAAGAACTATAGAGTAGGTTGTTGGAATCATTTTTATTTGATTTACTTCATCTGTTTGTGGTCCAATACATTCTTTAAGAGTACTACCTATAACAATGACTTCAATGGGGGTTCCTGCAGGAACTGCTCCAGCTCGCTTTAGTTGTTTTGCATATTTCATACCTTGATTTATTTCATCATCACCAAGATCAAATCCACCTCTCTTAAATTCGATGATTAATACATTGTTGTAATTAGAGTTTGTTTCATTGGCAGCTGTATCTTGAGTATAGACAACAATGTCAGGTCTAGAACGAATATTTTGAATTTTTGTCTTATCGCCTCCAAAATGATTGTCAATAATTGTATTGAGTTGTTTATTTGAGGCATAGTTGCAAAACCCGCCTTCATATTGAGGGCCAAAAATCCAAAGTTCCTTATCAATTACATAATGAATATCGTGTAATTCATCAGTTGTTCTTTCATTTACAATTGATAAAAGTTTTTCAATAATCTTGGTTCTTTTGTGAATAATATTAAAAACTGATTGGGCTTGGCTAGCATTCCAGTTCATCATAATCTCATTCCATTTATCGAGATCATCAGGTGAACATTCTGATAGTTTTTGAATAATATTATAACCACTCTTTGAGCTCTCGAGCTTTAAAAATACTTGCACAGCATTATCTAAGTCACGAGGTGAAATTGTTTTACATGTTTCTAGAACTTCATCAACAAACACTCCCAAACTAAAACGATCGACACGTGAAAATTCTTTCAAGTCAGTTATGTGATTATTAACGAATTTCATCTTCACTTTTTCATGGTCTTCTTTGAAAAATGTGAGGATTTTAGAATCTAAAATCTTTTCAATTTGTTCAATTAGCCTTTTTGCTTCCGTTGTTTTCTGAAAACCGCTCCAGTCGGTCAAAACATCATTGTCTAAAAAATCTGCTTTGATGATGAAACTTAATCTTTTGGCTATTGAGTATCTAGCGTCAAGGAAATCATTCGAAGAAAATTGTCTTTCCCAACTTGGTTGACCTACTAAACGTCCATTTACCCACCAGGCAACACCTTTCGCCCGCGCTTTTTTTTCATAACCATCAGCCATGATAGTAAAAATTGTTACTTCTTTTTCATCATTATCTATTTTAATTATTTCACTGGGATAATTAAAATCGGATAAATTTATTTCTACGCTATTCACGAATATTTTAAACGTCGGATCCAAGAGAAATTTTGATTCTATAATCTCAATTAAATCTTTTACAGAGATTGAATTTCGAATTACGGTGCCAGAGATTCGTGTTCCATGAGCATTAGGGAAATTATTTGGAAAAGAATTTTCGACTTCTGTAGTGTTTAACTAAAAACTTTCCGCTTTTTCAATCATATCACCAAATCCGCAATGCCTCTTTTTAACAAAAAGGAGGATCATTTATGTCAAGTTTAGGAAAGAGATGGAAACGAAAAGTCTCTCGGCAATTTTCAATTGAAGAAAAGAAGA